>Ga0187847_10000211_pt1 | contig 71004 bp, 59 predicted proteins | sample June2016WEW_4_10_FD_132458 | JGI IMG/M metagenome (GOLD analysis project Ga0187847, IMG submission 132458) | Peatland microbial communities from SPRUCE experiment site at the Marcell Experimental Forest, Minnesota, USA - June2016WEW_4_10 | ecosystem: Environmental > Terrestrial > Soil >...
GCACCGGCGTAGGAAACAACTCCGAAATTACCGTGCCCAGCGGCCCGTACGTCAGCCCCATCAGCGACAGCCCCAGCGTCATCATCCCCAGCGCTCCGCCTTCCCCGGCCACAAACATCGGCGCCAAAATCAGCCCAAACAAAAAGATGGCCACCGTGATCCACAGCATCGCGCGCCGCCTACCCTGCTCCGCCAGCATTGCAGAAATCGGAATCATCACCGCAAAGAACAACGTGGCAAACAACTGCATCACCAGGAATCTCTCCCGGCTTATTCCCAGGGCACTCGTGCCCCACGACAGCGCGAACACAATCATCAGGTAGAACAGCACAAACGTCGCCAGGCAAACCAGAATCCCCGCCGCCAGCGGCTTCGCATGATCGCGAAACACCGCCACCGTCGGCAGCCTTACCTGTTCGCCGCGATCCATAGCCGCCTGAAACACCGGCGTCTCCGTAATCGTCAGCCTCACCCACAGCCCCAGAAACACCAGCGCAGAACTCGCCAGAAACGGCAGCCGCCAACCAAATGCGCGAAACTGCTCGTCAGTCAGCAGCCGCGACAACCCCAGAAACACTCCGCTCGAAAGAAAGAATCCCACCGGCGCCCCCAGTTGCGGAAACATCCCATACCACGCCCGCTTGTGTGCTGGAGCATTCTCAATCGCCAGAAGCACCGCGCCACCCCACTCGCCGCCCAAACCCAGCCCCTGCCCAAACCGGCAGAAAGCCAGCAGCAGTGGGGCAGCAATGCCAATCGCGTGGTAAGTCGGCAGCAAACCAATCGACACCGTCGAAACTCCCATCGTCGCCAGCGCCATCACCAACGTCGTCTTGCGTCCAATCCGGTCGCCAAAGTGCCCAAACAGCGCCGACCCAATCGGCCGCGCCAGAAACGCAATTCCAAACGTCGCCAACGAGGCAAGCGTCGCTGTGGCCGGATCGGCAGCCGGAAAAAACAGCTTCGGAAACACCAGCACCGCCGCCGTCGCATAGATGTAAAAGTCAAAGAACTCGATTGTCGTGCCCACCAGGCTCGCAAACAGAACCTGGCGCGGCGAGTTCACGGGCAAACCAATCCCGACGCTCGGGTTGCTCATTCAATCTCCAGAATTCAAAGATGGTCGCAAAGGGATTGCGTGACCTGTATTTGGTTATATAGTTGACACCGCCGCAGGGGAAACCTTCCCCCGCCATACGGCCTGGCGCTCAAATCGGACGTCAAACATACAGATGAGCCTCTTCGCCCCGACTCCCGCCCCGCGTGCGCACCACTCTCTCATTCCGCACTGGCTCACTCACCTGGGGCCGCTGGGCCTCTTCGTAGTCGCAGTTGTCGATTCCTCCATCGTCCCTCTGCCCATCCCCGGCACCACTGATCTGCTGCTTCTCTGGCTTGTCTCGCACAAGGGTGACCCCTGGCTACTCGCCGCTTGCGCCCTCTCCGGCAGCATCTTCGGTGGATACACCACCTGGCACCTCGGCCTGAAAGGCGGCGAAGCCGCCCTGAGGCGCTGGGTTTCTGCGCGCCTGCATGCCCGCATCGTGGCTTGGGTCGGCAGTCACCCAGTCCTTGCAGTTTTTCTTCCCGCGATACTGCCTCCGCCCATTCCGCTCTCGCCGTTCATCCTTGCTTCCGGCGCACTGGGTGTCTCGCGCCCACGCTTCCTGGCTGCCTACTCCACGGCCCGTGCGCTGCGCTACTCGCTCATCTCCTGGCTAGCCGTCTCCTACGGCCGCCACATCGTCCGCCTGTGGTCCAATGAGCTTGAGAAATGGTCAGCCCCGCTCCTCTGGACATTCCTCGTTCTGCTCGTGGCCGGCCTCGGCTTCGGCATCTGGAAGTTCCGCCGCCACCGCCAATCCAATCCCTCTCTCGAGCCTGAAACCGTCCACGCCGATTGATGATTGACGCGCTCTTCTATCGAGCAGAGAGTGTCTGCGCGTCCGGCTCGGTAACCTTGCCATCTTGCAGTCCGTTTGCCTGCGGGACATCTTGAAACGGAAGGAACAGTGAAAACGCAGTTCCGCTGCCTTGCGCGCGCTGTGTGCTCCACACCCGCACCTCTCCGTGATGCCGCTCCACCAGCTGGGCCACAACCCACATCCCCAATCCGGTTCCCGTCTCCGTCTTGGTCGTGAAAAATGGTTCAAAGATCCGCCGCATCGTCGCTCGGTCCATCCCTACTCCGGAATCGAGGAAGGTCACCCGCATCCCGGCTGTCGCGCGATCGCGCCAGGCCTGCGAGGGCCGCAGCCGAATCACTAGCCGCCCACCTCGCGGCATCGCGTCAACAGCGTTCGACACCAGGTTCGCGAAGATCTGCTGTGTCTCGCTCGGCATGCAGGCCACGCTCGCCTCCCGCTCTGCCCGCACCTCCACAGCAACGTCTGACGCCATTAGCTTGTTCCGGAACAATGCCATCACCGATTCAAGAACTTCCGACAGCCTTGTCATCTGCGGCGCACCCGCCTGGCGATGAAACTTCAGCGTCTGTTGCGTAATCAGCGAAACCCGCATCAATTGCTCCAATGCATCTCGCGCATGCTCTTGCGCGGTTTCCGCCGTCTGCGCCAGAGTGATCAGGAACAACAGATTCGACACTGCCTCCAGCGGATTGTTGATCTCGTGCGCAATTGAGGCTGCCAGACGCCCCGCAATGGCCAGCTTTTCTGTCCGCAGCAACGCATCCTCGGCCCGTTTGCGATGAGTCACATCTGTCACCACGCCCAACACCCGTGCTGGCAGCCCATCCTCATCAAGCTGGCACTTGCCTTGCGACTCCAGCCAATGCACCGAACCATCCGGCCACACCACCCGGTATTGATTGTGATAGTCCGCCCCGCCCTTCCGCGTCCCCAGCACACCCTTCTTCACCTTCTCCGCGTCGTCCGGATGAACCGCCTTCAACCATGCGTCCGTCGAAGGCTCAATCGATCCGGGTTCCAGGCCGATCATCCGGTACTTCTCCTCAGACCAGTGGATCGCATTCGTCTTCAAATCCCAAACCCACAGCGCCATCCCGTTCGCTTCCAGAGCAATCTGCAGCACCGCATCGCGATCGCGCAACACCTCCGCTGCCTTCGCGTGTTCCTCTGCCAGTTGGCGCTCCGCATTCGCGCGCATCAATCGTTGTTCCAGTTCCTGGGTGCTCAGTTCCTCCCGCTCCTTCGATAACCGCCGTATCGCCCATCCCAGCCCAAGCGTAATCGCCGAGAATACAGCCATTCGCACGTCCTCGCGCGCGTTACCAATCGAAAAGCGAATCTGGCTCTTGGTCAAGAACGAATCCACTAACACGACTTCCGTCAGAGCACAGAAGGCTCCGCCCCACATCCCCAGAAACCAGCAGCTCAAAATGACGGTCGGGAAAGCCAGCATCAGCGGAAAGGCGCGCAACGGCTCAATCGCATAAGTGATTCCGGCGCCCAGGCAGGCAGCGGATATTCCCATCAGCCCGCGGGCGGCCCGGGGCAATCGTGCAATCACCGACGATAGGGGAGTTTTAGTCGGGATCATGGAGGGGTACATGCTCCCTGGGTGCGAAATGCAGCCGCACTCAGGATTGCGAGCGCTTTCGTCATCTGAAAGATAATTCGCTTTACCCGAAAATGAAAGATAATAAACTGCCCATGAAGCCCACCTGATGCTCACCGTCCCTAGCGTTTCCATGGACAAGTCTTCGTCCGTGGGACGGATGTCTTGGATCCTGAGACACAGGTATGTACGGTCCCGCTTCTCATCCCCGCAGCGAATCGCTGAACCTCAACCACATGTATGCGAATCTATTTAGAAGCAAGCCGATCTCGCTCCAGCATCTGGGCGCTTCCCCGGCCCGAATCATCTGCGGCAAAACGCCAGCAGCAGTCCCAGCATCAATGATTGAGGAGATCTCTTTTGTCCGAATTGCAGCCCGCGGTGCCAGTCCCAACCAGTACCGCACCAGCCGCCAGGCAGGTTGACAATCCGAATCCCGCTGTCTCCGTCCCATGGAAGCCGAGGGTCAATCCCTGGTTCATTGCTATGACGGTTGCTCTCGCGGCCTTCATGGAAGTCCTCGACACTTCCATCGCCAATGTCGCTCTCCCCCACATTGCCGGCTCCCTCGGCGCCAGCACCGACGAAGGTACCTGGGTCCTCACGAGCTATCTGGTCTCCAACGCCATCGTTCTTCCGCTCGGTGGATGGGCCTCCAGTGTTCTTGGCCGCCGCAATTTCTTCGTCCTGTGCATCATCATCTTCACGATCTCCAGCTTCTTGTGCGGCGCGGCTCTTTCGCTGCCCATGCTACTTCTCTTCCGCATCATTCAAGGTGCAGGCGGAGGCGGTCTGCAACCCATGGCGCAGGCCATCATGGCGGACTCCTTCGAGCCTCACAAGCGCGGCCAGGCTTTCGCTCTCTACGGCCTCGTTGCCGTTCTCGCGCCCTCCATCGGCCCTACCCTCGGCGGCTGGATCACTGACAATTTCTCCTGGCGCTGGATCTTCTACATCAACATCCCCGTCGGCATTCTCGCTTTCTTCCTTGTCACGCGCCTCGTTGAAGATCCCCCCTGGATCAAGCCCGATCGCTCCCGCATCTTCAAAATGGATTACCTCGGTCTCGCCTTCCTCACCATTGCCATGGGCGGCATGCAGATCATGCTCGACAAAGGCGAGGAGAACGACTGGTTCGCCTCCAACTTCATCCTCTTCTTCGCATTCCTGTTCGTCTCCGGCATGATCGCTCTCATCTGGTGGGAGTGGCGTCAGAAGGACCCTCTCATCAATCTCAAGGTCTTTCGCTTTAAGAATTTCGCCATCTGTTGTTTCTTGATGATGCTGGTCGGCGGCGTACTTAACGCCAACACCGTCCTCCAGCCGCAATTCATGCAACAGCTCCTCGGCTGGACCGCCACCACTGCCGGCCTAGCCCTCACCGCCGGCGGGTTCACCCTGGTCATCGTCATGCCCCTTGCCGGCATTGCCACCAGCAAGATATCCGCGCGCTACCTGACCGCCCTGGGGTTCCTCCTGTTCATCATTACTTTTCGCGTCGCGGCTCAAGTCACCACCCTCAACATGACCTTCGCCCAGGCCTCGTGGCTGCGCGTCGTCCAAATGATTCCCCTCCCCTTCTGCTTCATCTCCATTACCACCGCTGCGTACGTAGGCATGCCCAAAGAGGATTCGAACCAGGTAGCCGGCCTCATCAACTTCGCCCGCAACATCGGTGGCAGCATACTTATCGCTGTCACCAACGCCCAGGTCACCAACCGAACACTGTGGCACGAGCAGCATCTTCAGAACACCATGGGCCCCGACTCCATCGGCTATCAGCAGCAACTCAGCGGCCTCACCGGCTTCTTCGGCACCACATTCGGCTCCGGCAACGGCGCGGGCAGGGCGCTCGCCAACATCTACAACCAGCTCAACCTCCAGGCCGGCGTCCAAGGCTATCAGGACGTCTATATGGAACTTTCTTACATGTCCATCTTCCTGGTCTTTTTGGCCTTCCTCTTAAGCAAGAACCGTCCCGGCGCAGCCCCCGGTGGCGGCGGTGGCATGCATTAAGCATTGCCTGACAAGAGGGAGCAAGAGACTTCAAGCATTTCCTTACGAAGGGAGCAGGGGCCGGGTACCCACAGCATGGGGTTGAGAGCCGTTCGGCTCGGGAATCTGATCGGCGGAACCTATCATTCTCTATTCTTCGTTCTTACATACCGCTTTCGCGCGATCGTAATCCTTCGTGTCTAAAGTGAAGTCCGGTGTCTTGTGCTGTAGAACTCAATCCGGGCTTGACCCAGGGCCGTGAATGAGAACTTCCGAATGGATTCAGGCAGGATTTGCCGTTGTTCTTGCTCTGGCTGCGTGGACTAGCCCGCTTGCAGCCAGACGCAAGGCCGCTATAGCCATACTCGCAGTGTTCGCGATAATTGTCGTTCTCATCGGCCGCTTATCGGTTTATGTTCTCGCGCCAGGCCGAGCATCCATTCTGCGCGACTGGCTGCCCGTCGCCCTGATGCTCGTGCCTTATTGGCAAACAGGCCAGTTTTTCACCGGGCCGAACCAGAAGATCCAAAGCTGGCTCGTGGAGTCTGACCGCCACCTCGCGAAGCTCCTGCACCTCGGGGTCCCGTCTTTCGGATACTACACGCGGCTCTCCATGGAGTGGGCCTATTCGCTCTGTTACCCGCTGCCAGTGGCCGGACTTGCGGTTCTTTACGCGGCGGGCCTGAACAGGTACGCGAATACCTTTTGGGCGATCGTTCTACTACCGACGTATTTCTGCTATGTGCTCACACCACTGGTGCCCGCCCTGCCACCGCGCGACATCTCCGGAAAGGCGAGCGCCGCCGGAGGACGAACCAAGAGCCGCGTCTTTAATCTCTGGATTCTGCAGATAGCCAGCATACACGCAATCTCATTCCCCAGCGCCCATGTGGCCTGCGCGCTTGCCATCTCATTTGTGCTGCTGCACTATGTTCCGTTTGCCGGTGTGGTCTTTCTTGTTATCGCCATCTGGATCGGCGTTGCCGCTGTTGTAGGCGGATACCACTATGCCATCGATGTATGGCTGGGAGCGGCGGTGGCCTTGATCGTTCTCGCAGCCTGGGGTGCTCACTTGATCCCAAGCAGCCTGCTCACGCCAACTGCCACTGCCCTCACTACCGCGTTTTGAGGCTTGCCATCTTCCGGGGGAAGAAACATTCTAGAGAGAATGTCCACTCCCAGGGGAAGCCTTGCCGGTTTACCTGGTGCCGTAGGTGGAAAGAACTGCGTTAGCGCCTCGCGCGGCTTTTCCTTGACCAGATCGATCATCGCGACGCGATGGACACATGAGATCGTGCAATAGGGTGCGCAGGGTTTCTGAGTCCAATATTCGCGCTCAAGATCCTCACTGCCATATCGCTCCAGCGGGATCGCCGGATATCCCCGTTGCTGCGAGCAGTAGTGAACCAGGCCGTCCTCGCAGATGTAGAGATAACGGCTTCCCGCGCGGCAGTGCCAGTCGTTCGGTTGGCCAAGCGCCAGGTTCCTATGGAAGAGATTGTCGTAGGCGAATGCCATGAACCCTGGCTTCTTTTCCGCCTGGATCTGCTCGTAAACGACGCGCTCCTCGTCGCGCAAAGCCCGCACCTGGCCGCTGTGGTCATGAACAATGCCGACAGTTGTATCGAATCCCAGTTCCAGTGCACGGTGCGCGATCGTGCGTGCGTCCCCGGGATTCTCGATGCCAGCTCCAACCACAGTATTGATGTTTACGTCGAACTCTGCATAATCGGCCAGCCATTGGAGTTTCTTGTCCAACACCTTCAGGCTTTTTTTCGAGATATCATCGGGCTGCACGTTGTCGATGCTGATCTGCAACTGTTCAAGACCGGCACGGTTCAACTGCTTGATCCGGTCCGGACTCAGCAAATAGCCGTTGGTGATGAGGGTCGCGATGATGCCATGTTTCCGGATGCGTCGAATCAACTCGTCCAGATCCGGATGCAGCAGCGGTTCACCGCCGCTGAAAGTAATGATCCCCGTGCCAAGAGCTGCTAGGAGATCGATGCGGTGCAGCATCTCCGCGGTCGGCACAGGGTTGGAGACCTTGTCGTATTCGTTGCAGTAGGCGCAGGAAAGATTGCAGCGCCGAGTGGGAATGATATGGGCGAGGACCGGATAACGGCGCCTCTGGATCACGCGAGCGGTCATTCGCGCCTGACGAAAGCGGCGCTCAAAAGAACGCAGCCTTCGAATCACCGGGGCAAATCTCATTGGGGCCATCCACGCCTCAAGAGGCAACCGTAATCTGAACCCCAGTCTACGCCTTTGCCTCATAGGTGGGCTTGAACACACGATCAAAAAGGCCGAACGATTTCCGCCATCTCACGCTAGACTCCCCTTCGACATCTCATCAGCGCTGCCGCGAGCCTAAACTATTCCCAAAATCCTCAAATACACTCTCCCCTCCCGCAAAAGTGTTACTGTCTTCCGGAAAGTGCTATCGCCCCCCAGGCAGATTCTGCCTAGACTTGCCCTTGGATACCCTGCGGACAGCTAGTCCGGTCTTCAGTTATCACCCAATGCCGGCAATCAAAGCCCAATTCGCGTCCATTCACTCGCTCTCCGCTGGGACCGGCGCTCCCTCGCTGGCCGAAATCATCTCCGCACTTTCTTTCGCACTCGATCTCACCGAGGGTGCAGTTCCCGGGCACGCTCTGCGCTGCTGTCTGCTCGGCATGCGCCTTGGAAATGAACTTGGCTTCTCCAATGAGTCGCTTGCCGACCTCTATCACGCCTTGCTTCTCAAAGACGTAGGTTGCAGCAGCAATGCCGCCCGCATGTGCCAGATCATCGGAGGTGGCGACGATCGTGCCGTCAAATCCGGCGTCAAGCTTGAAGACTGGACCCGCCCTCATCAACCCAGCCTTTCTTCCGTGCGCCTCTTGTGGAACAGCGTTCTGCCCGACGGCAACCCTTTCCGCAAGTTTGGCCGCATCGTCAAAATCGCCTTTACGCAGCACGACAACAACCGCGAGATGATTCAATTGCGTTGCGACCGCGGTGCAAGCATCGTCCGCAAAATCGGCATGAGCGAGCAAACCGCGCTGGCCGTTCGCTCGCTCGATGAGCATTGGGACGGCGGTGGATATCCTGAGAGCGAAAAGGGAGAAGCCATCTCTCCGCTCGCCCGCGTCATGGCTGTCGCGCAGCATCTCGACGTTTTCGCACTGGAACGCGGACCCGCCCAAGCCATGCAGATTCTCCACGAGCGCAGCGGCCGCTGGTTCGATCCGCAGGTTGTCAAGGCTGCTGAATCGCTTCGCCGCAGGGGTGCTCTTTGGATGCAGTGTCTACCCAACCCCACCCAGACCGCCGGTGATTCAGCGCGGTCCGTCCGCGCCTCCGTCCTTGAACTGGCGCCGCCGCAAACCACGCGCACCAGTCCTTCGCACATTGATCTCATCTGTGAAGCATTCGCTGAAGTTGTCGACGCCAAATCGCACTTCACCTTCAGCCACTCCATCGGCGTTACTGATGTGGCCTCCGCGATCGGCTCCACCATGGGACACAATTCCGAGCGGCGTCAACTAATCCATCGCGCCGCGCTCCTCCACGATCTCGGCAAGCTCAGCGTTCCCAATTCCATCCTCGACAAGCCCGGCAAGCTCGACGGCGAACAATGGGTCATTATGCGCGAGCATGCCGCGCTTACCAGGTCCATCCTCAGCCGTGTAAGTCAATTCCGCGAACTGGCCTTTGTGGCCGGCGCCCATCATGAAAGGCTTGATGGTTCGGGCTATCCCAACAAGCTCAAAGCCGCAGACCTTCCAATCGAGGCGCGTATTCTCGCCGTGGCCGATGTGTACTCGGCAATCACTGAAAATCGCCCCTATCGCGCCGGCTCCAGCCCTGAGCAGGCAATGGAAATCATGAAGCGCGAAGCTCGCAGCAAGCTCGACGCGGACTGCGTGGATGCCCTCGCCAAAACCGCGCTCGCTCCCTCGCAGCCCTCGCCTTTTCTCGTCCCTCCCGCTTCCGCGCACTCACTCAGTCGTGCCTATCATCTCCCCTATCCAATCCACAACTCCGGCTCGTCCATCTCCATCGTCCAGTAGCGCGAGCGCCCCAGATCTCGTGGGTTTTTCAGGGTTTGTCTATTTTGAATTCTGGGTGTCCATCACGCCCCAGGAGCGTTCCTTCGCGTCAAATAGATGACAAATGATCCCCAAAATTACTAGTTGATTAATAAAACCAAGAATAATTTGACTTATGCACCACACACTCTCGAAGTAGAGGTATAGACTCACCAACAAATGTACCGCTTCCCCCACGGTGCATCCCTTGAAATCTCTTCGCTTAAATACTGAAAGGGATGGATCATGGAACACTTTGTATCACTGGTGCTTTCGCACCCTTACCTTGCGGTTTATGCGTTCATCTGCACTGAGGCAATCTCGGCGTTGATGATCGCAAACAAATCGCGTATGTTGCCTTTCCTCGCGTTGTATGTAGCTGTAATTGGTGCAATCCTGATACCTGCAGGCACTTTCAGCTACTACTAACCAGAACCCAACCACTGAACCTGCTTCTGGGGATCCCAAATTCCGGGGTCCCCGGCAGCAGAGCTTCTAAGCTGCAATGAAAGTCTCGTCATCGAGACTTGGGAAGCCGCAATTGTTGATTCTTGCATCCATTCAAACGCATGAATCCCCTGAGCGCTAGCGCTCTCTGCATGAGATTGAATGAGTCTCGGAAGTTAGTGGTTCAACCAGCATCTCTAACTACGACCGCTAGCCCTTATTAACCGCTGATCGGATAACTCGGAGTGAACGGAAAGATCAACTCCGCTTCGGAAGGCACTGGCTTGCCATTCACCGTAGCCGGCTGAAACCGCCAAGTCCACACAATATCCAGGCAAAGCTTGTCCAGTTGGTTACCCACGCCCTTCACCAGGGTCTCGCCGAGCACCTGGCCCAATGCGTCCACCTTCACATCCACTACCACCTTCACTTCGGCAGCCGGCAGTAGAGACCGGTCTTTCAGCGGCGGGTGTGGCGAGAAGATCGGGAAAGACGGATGCACGTCTTCGTTATCGCTCCCATTCCCGTGCAACGCCTGCCCCGAACCATCCCCCGCATGAGGCATCTTCGGAGTCCCGCCCCCCGCCATCTTCTTGTGCGTCTGCTCCACCGGAACAATCGTCTTCTTGGTAGCTTCTTTATCCGTCGCAGTATCGCGCGTCTGCGCCGCAAAGTCCTTCACCGGCAGCAGAAGCTTCACAGCATGAGACCCGCCTGCGTTCTCCACCAGCGCTCGCACCCGCAACGCCTTGGGCTCAATCACTCTCGTCCTCGCAGCCGTCCCCAGCACCAGCGCAAAGGTAAGCAAGCTCCCATGCAGCACCACGGAGAGCAGGACCGACGGAGTGCGCCGTTTCCCCAACTGCGCTGGAGCAAATTGTGTCGGAACCAATTCTGTTGGAACAGATTTCGTCGGATCCGATTGAGCGGGATCCGGTTCAGTTGCAGACTGCATGGTGACCTCTTCCCGCGCGTGCAACGTCCAGTGCATCGATTGTCGCACAAGTCAAGAATCCGGCGACCAAATCCAGGGCCGACGCATATCAGATTCCGGGTAATTTCAGCAGGTAGGGGATGTTCCAAGCGGCTTTGAGGCGTTTTCCCTTGATTCCGCGTTTGGAAGATTTGTCGTGTTTGAGCAGATTGAGAGCGATTCGGTTGAGGATGGAGAAGTTTTGTGCGGCGTGGCCAGCGCGTTTGCGGTCCAGGTCTTCGCCGAAGCCGACGTCGAGCACCCAGTGCAGTTTGTTTTCGATGCCCCAGTGCTGGCGGATCACCGAGTTCAGCCTTGCGGCATCGGGGCTGAGGCTTGTGATGTAGTAGCGAATCTCTCGCTCGATCTTACCGGTGGCCTTGTGATACCGCTCCGACTCGATACGCACCAACGCCCGTAATGAGGCCCATTCGGATGCCTTTTCGATCAGGCCAAGATCGGCCATCACCGAGCACTTGCGTCGCTCGACCCGTCCGTGGCCACAGTCGATTTGATCGGCCACTGCATCCGAGTCCAACAATAGAAACGAGTCTTTCACCTGTTCGGCCAAAAGACCTTGATTCTCCTTGACTGCCAATACATAGTCGGCCTTCTTGTCGATGATCTGGCGGGCGATCCCGCGCTGGCAGCCCATGGCGTCAATGGTCACCACCGTGCCAGTCAGTTCCAGCGCGTTGAGCAACTTGGGAATGGCTGTGATTTCATTGGATTTCTCATCGACTTTGCGCTGCGCCAGCACCAGTCCGTTGCCCTCGGCCCATGCCGAAACCATATGGACAAGGGTCTTCTTGCCGCTATCGCGTGTGCCGCATAAGGCCTTGCCGTCGATGGCTACCACTTCGCCCGCCGTCAGCCTGGCGATCGACGAAACCCAAGCCACAAAACCCTTTTCCATCTCTTCCGGGTCCAGCGCCTGAAACACCCGGTTGAACGTATCGTGCGATGGAATGCCCGAGGGAAGCGTCAGAAACGTCTTCAACCACTCCCGCTTGTCTTGGCCGTATTCGGCGATGTCGTTCCAACTCTCGGCTCCGCTCAGCACCGCGGCTATCGAGATCAGAAGAATCTCTTCCAGCAAATATTCCCGGTTCCGCTCCACCCGCGGATCGCGCAACTCAGCAAAATACTTCAGGGGATTTTCCATATCCCCTTGTCGCCTATCTACATCCCCCAAGCATATAGCAATTTATATGCGTCGGCCCTCCGACCAAATCCATCCGAAGCCGACAATCCAGACCAGCAGGAGCCGTCCCACGCCGGCCGTTCTACACATACTTCCGGCAATCGTCACGTCAGCCGTGCAAACCGCCGCGAAGAGTCCGGAAAATCGATTCCCGTTACAAACCAGGCCACGGCGCCGCATCCCATCGCGAGGAGAATCGAGTCGACGCGCCAGGGATACATCTCTGGCATATGAGATCCAGACACGGTAGTCACTAGAGCGCCGCCAACAACCGTCAAAATCGCAAGCCACTGATACAACCGCAGACCATACAGGCTCAACGTCTGCGGCTCGCCGCGATACGCCTCCTCCACAAATCTTCCGGCTCCCGACAACAGAAGGTACACGCCGCAAATGAACGTCGAAGAGCAGTGCAGTTGCAGCAACCGCAGCAGCGCCACCCCCACTACTGCATTCCACAGAATCGAGTAGACCGGAGTTGCATGTACCGAGACCCCGCAGAACTCCGTCAGCCGGCAAACTCGGGAACGCGGATGTGTGTAGCAAATTCCCGGTACCGTTTCTGTCGCGTGCCCATGACAGCACCCCTGAACCAGGCACCGCAATCGGCCAATTCCCTGTATCCATGGCGCTGCCACGCAGATCGCCGCGAGCACCATCCACAAATTCACATGCATCCAAAGCGCTGCCGACCCGCCAACTGCCGCTCCCAACATTCCCCCGTAAAATCCCAGCGGCCGCAACAGCGCCGGCGATCCTTCTACCCATTGCGCCCAAAATGCCGCTCCCACCGTGGCGCAAACAAAAATGCTTACCGCCAGCCACGCGCGTCCTGGCCCAAGCTGCGCGTCAATTAGCCAGATCCCCACCACCACTGCCGCGCCCGCAAAACCGCCGTGGTTGATGATCCGCATTGGCCCCACTCGCCACTCCTTCCACGAGTTTGCAATCGCCTCAGCTGATCGCAAAATCCTCACCCACACATCTCGAATCCGGATCGCCAGTAGAAAGGCTGCGACTCCAGCCACCACATCGGCAATCGAATGCATCCCCGTCGTCACGCAACTCGCTGCAACCAACACTGCCCAGGCCCACCATGCAATCTGCTTCCACCGCGGTCCCTCACTGAAAGCCGACGCCGCGATCAGCGCCCACACAACATGGAACGACGGAAATGCACCAATCCCCGAGATCGGTGTTCGCTCCCACAGCAATAACTGGCCAATCGAACCTGATGCAGTGAATGGACGTGGCGGGACAAAGAACGGCAAAAGAAGATACAGCGGGAACAGCAGCGCCATTGCAATCAGCCCGCGCTGCGCAAACCGTCTCAACGCATGACCGGAGCCAGCCAGCAGAGGCGCGAATAAGATAACGAGGTAGGTGCTTGCATAAATCACCTCCGACTGCTCAATTACCGGCAATCGGCTCTCGAACGGCAAGTAGGTCCCCATTCCGTCTGCTGGTCTGCCCAGCGCCCCAATCAGCTCAAAGATCGTCAGCCACGGCAGCAAGACCACCAGGTACACTCGAAACCGTTCCAGAAGGGAGGGAGCCTCAACTCTTTCGTGCGGCAGCCATGTCGATGCGGTCCACTGTCCAAACCGTCTCCGTAAGTCCGGCAACTCATACCCCAATACCACTGCGGCACTGGCCAGCGCCACGCTCGGCATAACCAACCACAATCCGCTTGCCGAACCAGACCAGATGGCAACACCCGCGCAGGCAATAACAAATCCGCCGTAAATCGGATGCGGCACAAGACAATACAGGCCACTCTCCACAAAAAGTGCCGGAGGAAATGCATTCATCGGCAAGCCCCCACCATACCTCCACAGGTTCCACATGCCCGTCGACACGACCGCCGCGCCCAACATAGTCAACCGCGCACCCCACACAGTCGAGTGCAACGCCGTCAGCGCAACTGCATCCTTCGCACCGTGTGCCCACAGCACCAGCCCCAGCGGCAGCACGGCCACAAAGAGTGTCCCGTACAACACCTTCAACAGAGATGGACGAATCAAACCCTCCAATGAACCACCTCGTGAATCACCCAGCCTACGCTGACGCGATCCTCTGTCTTCAAGGTTCCGCGGCTCCTCCACTTGTGCTCTTCGATATTGAACAGAGAACGTGGAAGCAGCTTCCCAAGTATCGGCGCTCCAGGCAAAATTGTGTTCTCGGCTCGCCCAGCGCGAAGAGGCAGACTATCGTCCATGCGCAGCGTGGCATCGCGCACCACTACCTCAGAATCTGAAACCGACACCGTTTCACATTCCATGCTGTTGTGTACCGCAAAGCTGGTTGAATACGGTCCCTGCCAGTCGACCCAGGCAAGAGACTCATCCTGTGATACAAAACGCCCCCATCTCAGTTGGTTCAACGGCAGTTGCCATGGGGGCAACGTCACTGTGAGACATTCCGCGTAGCCCCGTCCGGAAAATTCCCGTTCCCTCACCCGCACATGAACCGCTGAACCGGGCTGCAAGCAGTTCCATACCACCGCACCAGACGCGTCCTCATACACCGCGCGCTCGAATGCCGCAGCATTCGTCTCCCACTGCCCAGAGATCTTCAGCCGTGGATGCTCAACAGCGATTTGCCCCTTCGCACAAGAAAGGCGAAAGCTAGCCATCGACGCGCTTGATCTTGCCGGCCGCTCACCGGCCATCAGAATGCTGCTGTAGGAGGTGTGCAGCTCCCGCCATCGCAGATCGGCGCAGTAAAGGATCACCGCATCACCGCCATCCGTGACGCAGTCCAAATACCACTTCCTCAGCGAGAATGCACCTGCATCCACTCGAAGCGAGCGACCTTTCCGCGCAGCGTCCCACAGTTGAACATGTCGTGAGAACTACCGATTATAGGCTCCCGCCGTCGACGGGTCGGTGACATCTAGTCTGGCAACCGTGGCGCTCAGGCACTCACTTCAGAGACGTGGGATCTCAGCACGAAACCGAAGACATAGAGCTGAGGATTCCGAAGCCATACGACCGTATGGGAGTTGAAATGTGAGTCGTCCCAAACAGAATCGACAAGTTACCCAACTCGTGGCGCGGCCAGATCCGCCTTGATCGCGGGCATTTCGCCTTTCGCAAGCATCTGCTTGATCCCCCGCAGCGCCTGCCGTGTCCGCTCCTCATTCTCAATTAGCGAGAACCGCACGTGCCCGTCGCCATAGTCTCCGAAACCAATTCCCGGCGAAACCGCAACCTTCGCCTCATTCAGCAACAGCTTTGAAAACTCCAGCGACCCCAGCTTCCTGTACTGCTCCGGGATCCGCGCCCAAACGAACATCGTCGCCTTCGGCAGCGCCACTTCCCAGCCCAGCTTGTTCAGCCCTTCCACCAGCACATTCCGCCGGCTCCTGTAGTTCTCGCAAATCTCCGCCACGCACTCCTGCGGGCCCTCCAGCGCCTGAATGGACGCCACCTGGATCGGCGTGAATGTCCCGTAGTCGAAATAGCTCTTGAGGCGCGCCAGCGCACTCACCAGCACTGGATTCCCCACCATGAAGCCCACACGCCATCCCGGCATGTTGTAGCTCTTGCTCAGCGTGAAGAACTCGACAGCCACATCCTTCGCGCCCGGCACTTCCAACACGCTAGGCGGCTTGTATCCGTCAAACGCGATATCCGCGTACGCCAGGTCCTGAATCAAGTGAAAGCCATACTCCCGCGCCAACTCCACCAGCCGCGCCAGAAACGGCAACTCCACGCACTCCGTAGTCGGGTTCGATGGGAAATTCACAATCAGCGCCTTGGGACGCGGCACCATGCGCGGAATCAGCGCTTCCAGCTCCGCCAGAAACTGGGCCTTATCGTGCACCGGCACACTCACCACGTGCGCCCCCGCAATCACCGGCCCGTAAATGTGGATCGGGTAACTCGGGTTGGGCACCAGCACCGTGTCCCGCGAATCCAGAATCGCCAGGCACAGGTGCGCGATCCCTTCCTTCGACCCGATGGTGACAATCGTCTCTGTTTCCGGGTCAAGGTCAACGTCATAGCGCGTCTTATACCAGTGTGCAATCGCCTTGCGCAGCCGCGGCAGCCCCCGCGACACCGAGTAGCGGTGCGTCGCCGGTTTCAGCGCCGCCTCCACCAGCTTGTCCACAATGTGCTTCGGTGTAGCCCCATCCGGGTTACCCATGCCAAAGTCGATAATGTCCTCGCCATGGCGGCGAGCCGTCACCTTCATCTCCCCCGTAATGTTGAAGACATACGGCGGGAGCCGCTGAATACGACTGAACTCTTCCATCCAACAAGTCTAAGGCAAATGCAGCATTCGCGGGGAAAGGGGCATCGCAGAAGTAATCGACTCTTCACGAGTGGCTTCTGTTCGCCCCTCGGCGCATAAGCCGTCGCACCATCTAATCAGGTCATGCCCCGGTAGTCAGCACCGCCCGGAACCGCGCCTTGCCGCTCATCATGCGATCAAATGCCTCGGCCGCTTTTTCCAGTGGAAACGTCTCAATCATCGGCTTCACCCCAGCCAGCACACTGAAGTTCAGCGTATCCTCCGAGTCCATCCCCGTCCCCGAAGCCCATCCCGCAATCACTCGATTCCCCAGCACCAACGGGATCGCGTTCGCCTCGAATGGCTTATCCGGCACTCCCAGGATCACCAGCTTCCCATTCGGCCCCAGTCCGCCAATCGCTGTCGTCAGGCTCTTCGCGTCCGTCAGTGTCGAGAGAATGACCGAAGCTCCGCCCAGCTTCTGCAGCTCCGCCGCAAAATCTTGTGTCGTGCTGTCGATGTAGATGTGCGCGCCCAACTGCTTCGCCAGCGGTGCCTTGTCCGCGCCGCGTGCGATAGCCACTGTGCGGTACCCGCCCTTCGCCGCAAACTGCACTCCCAGGTGACCCAACCCGCCGATGCCCAAAACCGCTACCAGATCACCCTGCTTTGCCCCGCTGTGCCGCAGGCTGTTATAGGTCGTCACGCCCGCGCACATAAGCGGCGCCGCGTCCACATCCGACAAGTCACTCGGAACCAGTGCCAGCGCATTCGCCGGGGCAATCACGTAGTCCGCATACCCGCCATCATATGAAATGCCTGAAATCTGCGCATTCTCGCACAGAATAAAGTCACCTCTGCGACACGGCGTGCAATAGTTGCAGTGGCCGCCATGCCATCCCAGCCCCACCCGCTGCCCCTTCTTGAACAGCGGAACATCCGCACCCACCGCGTCCAAAACTCCGGCAACCTCATGCCCCGGAACCCGCGGATACACAATGCCCGGAAACGCGCCAAACTTGGTGATCGCGTCGCTGTGGCAAACACCGCAAGCCTGCACGCGTATGCGAACGTGCCCAGACCCGGGCTCGGGAAACTCACGCTGAACAACCTTAAAGGCTCCGCCCGCGGCGGTCACCTGCACTGCACGGCCAGTTACTGAAGACATAAGGGTACGCTCTCCTGCGGACTTGGATGAGCAGGTAGTTGGGAGGATGCATGAACAGATCAAGAAAGCCCCAGGTTCGCCAATTCCGTTCGCTCTTTCATCCCGCGAGCGGAATGCTTGAGTCAACAGCGGGGAATACGGCCCGGATCTCCGAATCAAACTTACCCGCGCCCTTCTCCCAAGAAGAACTCTATGAACGCCGTCCTTGTCTATTCGGTATTCCCTTTCAGGCGATCGAATAGGCTAAAGGTCGCGCTGCGATTCAGCTTTGAGGCGGCGAGCAACCGCGCAGATTTCCATGGATATCAATAAGATAAAGAATAGCGACGATGTGGCCAGGCCTATGCCCCAGTAAAGGCCAAATTGATCTCCCTCCTTGCGGGCTTTTATGATGTGATGTATCCCGGATGCGCATAGCAGAGAGAAGGGGAGGATATTCAAGGCTAAAGATTCGATCGTCCGTCCCCTGCTGATTCTGTCGAAGAAGCGTCCTATCTTCCCCATGCCGGAAAGTATACCGCCGGAGTTCTCCTTCGAGGCATCACGGCCATCACAGCCGCGATCTTTATACTTGTTCTTGTCATGCAAGAGTTTCTACCCGTAGACCAGCAGCTAGACCTGCTCCAAAAAGGCGCCGCGGAAATCATCCGCGTCAGCGACCTCCGCGAGCGCCTCGAAGAAAGCCGTAAAACCGGCCGGCCATTACGCGTCAAAGCCGGCTTCGACCCCACCGCTCCCGACCTGCACCTCGGGCACACCGTGCTGCTGCGCAAGCTGCGCCACTTTCAGCAGCTCGGGCACACCGTCATCTTCCTCGTCGGCGACTTCACGTCTCTCATCGGCGACCCCACCGGCAAAAACGCAACCCGCAAGACGCTCACCCGCGAGCAGATTGACGAGTTCGCCAAGACCTATCAGGAGCAGGTCTTCAAAGTCCTCGACAAGGACCTGACAGAAGTCCGTTACAACTCCGAGTGGCTCGGCAAGCTGGGCTATGAGCAGACCATCCGCCTCGCGTCTCACTTCACCGTTTCTCAAATGTTGGAGCGCGACGAGTTCCACAAGCGCTTCCAGGCCGAACAGCCCATCGGCCTGCACGAACTGCTCTATCCCCTCATGCAGGCCTACGACTCAGTGGCTTTGGAAGCCGATGTGGAACTGGGCGGAACCGACCAGCGCTTCAACCTTGGCGCAGGCCGCGAGCTACAGCGCCACTACGGCCAAAAGCCGCAGATCATCCTCATGACGCCCATCATCGAAGGCCTCGACGGCGTGCAGAAGATGTCCAAGTCTCTCGGCAACGCCATCGGCATCAACGAGGCGCCTGCGGAAATGTACGGCGAGCTCATGAGCATCTCAGATGAGCTGATGTGGAAGTATTATGTCTTCCTCACTGACCTGCGCCAGTCCGAGGTTGACGCCCTGCAGTCCGAAGTGGCCGCCGGCAAGCTTCATCCCATGGAAGCCAAAAAGCGCTTAGCGCGCACCATCACCGCAGGCTTTCACAGCGAAGCCGCGGCTCAAATTGCAGAAGAGAATTGGGCCCGCATGTTCCAGCAGAAGGAAACAGCGGAAGACCTTGAGGAAGTTACAATCGCCTACGCCGATCTGGTCGGTCCATCGGGCGCGCCGGGTGCTCTTGCGGTTCGTTTGCCCAGGCTTTTGATCCAACTCGGCCTTGCCGCATCAGGAGCTGAAGCCAGTCGCAAAATTGCAGAGAACGCCGTAAAACTTGATGGCGAAGTCACTACCAAGGCGTTGATTCCGTTAGCAGCTCTTCCCGCTCGCATCGTAGTGCGTCTGGGCAAACGCGCAAAAGTCGCCGTGATCGAGTGATCACGGCGACTTTGCTACCAACCAGACACTACAGGTTCGCTATCGCTGCTTGTCATCCGCCCAGCGAGAAGACCACGCTCACTGTGGTATCCACTTCCACTGGCTGGCTGTCCAGCATGTAGGGCTTGTAGCGCCAACCCCGCACAGCATCCACCGCAGCCTTCTGCAACATGGGTGGGCCACTCAAGACGCGAAGGTTCTCAATCAGTCCCGTCTTTGAGATGGTAGCCTGCAGCACTACTGTCCCGGATACGCGGGCAGTCTTTGCAATAGGCGGATAAACAGGCGAGCTCTTCTGAAGCAACATACCCTGAGCCACGCCGGAGGAAATCGTCACAATCCTCGGACTCTCAACCTTTACTTTTGGTCCGGATTGCTTGCCAAAGACGCTGCCCACCGGACTACCCGCGGTACCATTCAGGGCGTCCATCATTCCCGATCCAAAACCGGCCGGAGGAGGTGCTGAATCTTTCCCGGAACCCTTGACATCGTTCGAGATGCGCGATGGCGCATTCAACTGACTGCTCATCATCTCCGACGCGACCGCCGGGGCCTGCGGCTGCTGCGGCTGCTGTTGCTGCGCTGGCGCACTGGTCGTGGATGCCTGTTGCTGCGCTGGCGTTGACGGCGTCGGCTTCTCCTGGAACGGCGTCGCATCTGGCGTGTACGTCACCGCCGGCTGCTGCACCACTACAACGGTCTTTTTCTGCTCGGCTGGCTTGTGGAGCATCAGGGCAGTCACTGCCCCCACAATCACAAGAACCAGCACGCCGACCCCAATCCAAATCAGCATCATCTTCTTCTTGCGCTGTTGCTCGTCGTCGGTTTCTGTATCCTGCGTCGCGTGGTACGCCCTGACCAGGTTTGAAAGCTCTTCTGTTGTCGCGTACTTTGCCGGCTGCGCTTGTGTCGCGGCAGCCCTTGCCGACGGCGACTGCGTAGCGGAGGACTTTGCCGGTTGGGCTTGCGGCGCGGGGGCCTTTGCTGGCGCGGCCTCGGCCGCCCTGCTCACGACTGGCGCTGTAATGGCCGGTTGCGAGGCCGCGGCTGCCGTCCTCATCGTCGGAATCTCTTGCGTCCGTTTCGGGGCCGGAGGTGCCGTGTGGGCTGGCGGCGGCATGGTATGAACGGGCGGCGGCGCAATCGGTGAACGATGAACCGGCATTTCCGCCACCTTGCTCGCTACCGGCGGTGCGACGACGGCTGGCGGTGTCGTGGACTTGGCCTGGGGAGCCGGATCGTTATCGAACTCATCGAAATCGTCCGGCAGGGTCGCTGGCGGTGCCGCCCCCCCGTCCCACTCATCGAAATCGTCCGGGAGAGTTGTTGGTACAGTCTCCTCTAGTTTTGCTTGATGTGCCATTTGCCATCCGCCCCTTTCACATATGTGGCGCCTTTATAAGTGCGCGTTTCTGGTTCGCTTGAGCTATCGGTATGAGTCCCAGTCTGTATTACATCGGCATTTGCGTCTGGGCGTTCAGTCCGATATGGACTATCGTGCCCCCCAAACCGCGATGGCACGCCCATCGGACCCGCTCCTTCCAGAGGAGAATTGCCTTGAATCCTGCGTAAATGGCCTCCAACTGCCCGATTGGCCTGCAGGATATGGGAAATATCATCCCTGTCATCCCGATCGACACGCTCGATCTCCATCGGCTGGCGTGTCAGTGTTTCCATCTGAGGTAACGCCATAACCACTAACGGCACATTGGCTTGCGCAATGTCGTAGTTCGCCGTGTCCTCAGGTGTAAATGTTGCTTCAAGCGTCTGCGTCCCCGCGGTCAGAACAGTACCCTTGGCCGGAGTGAACACAAAAGTCCCTGGAACCGATGCCGTTGCATTGAACTCGTTATCGCTCAACGCCGTACCGTACTGAATCGGCGCTGGATCCAACCAGTGAATGACCGGCCTTGCCTTCGTCACGGTCAGTTTTACAGAAGCCTCTGCCGTGGTGTAGTTCGCCTCTTCTTCAGGGGTGAACGTAACTGAAAGTAATCGGATTCCTGCACTAGGTATATCCCCCGTTGGTGGTGCATAGGTGAACGTTCCGGGTACAGACGCGGTAGCATTCAGTTCTGCGGAGCCCAGTGCGGTCCCGCACGGTATAGGCGCAGGAGCCGGCCAAGTGATTGTTGGCATTGCTTTTCTCACCACAAGAGACACCGAGCCCTCTGCCGACGGGAAGTTCGGGTCCGTCGGCGTAAAAGTTACTGAGAGCGTGTGTGTACCCGGCGTCAGCATCTCGCCTTCGCTGGGGTGGTAATCAAACGTGCCTGGTTCCGACGCCGTGGCATTCAGCTGCAGCCCGCTCAGCGCGGTACCAAAGGTAATCTCTGAAGGCTCCGGCCAGGTAATCCTGGTTGGCGCTCCCTTGGTCACAGAGAGCTGTACTGTCGATTCGGCTCGCGAGTAGTCAACGCTGTCCGCCGGAATAAATGTCACTGAAAGCGTCTGAACCCCGGCTTTCAGAATCTCGCCTTTGTCCGGGGAATACGTAAACGTACCAGCAACCGTCGCTGTGGCGTTCAGTTCGGTTTCGCTCAGTGCCGTGCCATACGCAATTGGCGCAGGTGGCGTCCAGCGGATGATCGGCCTCCCCTTGGTTACGGTCAAAGCAATTGCGGCCTGTCCCGTGGTGTAGTTTTCATTCTCTTCCGGAGTGAAGACAACCATGGGCGTATGGGTTCCCGCCGAAAGCACGGCACCGATCCCTGGGGTGTACGCGAACGTTCCAGGGACCGATGCGGTGGCGTTCAGTTCCCTGGCGCTCAACGCGGTTCCGTATGCGATCGGATCAGGCGTCCGCCACGTGATTACCGGCGTCCCCCTCCGAACATTGATCATCACCGTTGATTGCTTGGTCGTGTATTTCTTGTTGTCGGCCGGAGTGAACAGCACCGAGAGCGTGTGAATCCCTGGTCTCAGCACCTCCCCCAGTCCTGGCGAATAGGTGAATACCCCCGGAACCACTGCCGTGGCATTCAGCTCGGCTTCCCCGAGCGGCGAGCCGTAAGTGATGGCAGCCGGTGTTGGCCACCTCACTATCGGCGTCGCCATGGTCACGGTCACCGGTACAGAGGCCTGCACCCGGGCATACCTGTCCTGGTCCGTCGGAATAAATGTCACCCAGATCGTGTGCGTTCCGGTCGGCAGCACATAGCCTTTCGCGGGAGCATACTCAAAGCTACCCGGAACTGGCGACGTTGCATTCAGCTGGGTTACGCCCAGCGGGGTTCCATACGAAATCGGCGCGGGGGTCGGCCATACAACCTCTGGCGATTCCTGAACCGGCTCGGCCGGCTCTTCGACCATCGCAGGTTCTTCGGAATCTTCCGGCTTGAGGTGCCATCGGCCATCTGGACCCTTTATATAAGTAAGACCCTTATACGTCCGCGTCTCAGGACCGCTATCATCATTTTGGTTTTGGGCGTAGCTACTTTGCAAGATTTCCCCCTTGATCTTCGCGATTTCTGCGTCGTCAGAAGCTTCCTCGGCCGCGGAAACTCCTGAATACGTCGACATTACTACCGGAATCAAAGTCCGCGAGGGAGGGTTCGAGGGAGGGCTGTAGACAAACGGCTCCGGTGGCTTCAATTCTACGTCCGCTTTAAACGGACTCGACGGAGTTGTGGCACTGATCAGAAAGGGTGTCGGCCTTGATACACTTTCTTCCTCCTCGGCGGCTCCGTTCTTCGCCGATTCAATTCTACTCAGACTCTTGAAGCTAAAGCTCTTCTTTTTTGCAGGAGTCACCGGCTGACCGGTTATGACGCTCGCCATCTCCCGGATTCGCTGCGAAAGAGACGACTCCCCCAGCACAATTGGAGTCGCGGTACTCTGCATCTGGCGCACAGCGGCATAGTCGTTCGGAACCTTCCACTGTATCGGCCGCGTAAGCGCCTTCACAATATGCTCGTCGCTCACTCCCAGGGCATGCGTCTGGTATCGGTTGATCACGATCTCCATCGCGGGGACCCCGCTGCTGAAGTACTCAGTGATCAGCCGATGCGAATTGCGTAATTCAGGCACAGAAGCTTGGGTAATCAGATAAAACGTCGTTGCGTCTCTCAGCAGCGCAGTGCCCGCCAGATCAAACTCCGATCCCACATCGACCACCACGTTATCGAAGTTCTGTCGAGCTACCGTCAGCAGCTTGTCTATGGCATCTTTCTTCGTTTGAAATTGCGGAAACTCACCCGGCGCAGCGAGCACCTTGAGACCTGAGCTGTGCTCCACAAGAAACTTGAATAGAGACCCCCGGTCCAGTGTGTCCGCCTCTTGGAGAGCGTTGACTGTCGAGTATTCCGCCTCCAGCCCTAGATTCAGCGCCGCGTCTCCAAGCGGCAGATCCAGATCGATCAATAGCGTGCGTTGCGAAGGTTCCTGGGCCAGCGCTACCGCAAAATTAGTGGCGAGCGTGGTTACCCCCGCCCCCCCCTTTGACCCCAGAAACACCAACATCCGCCCCGCTAGCTTTTTCACCGGAACCAGCGGACGCCGCGCCGCGGCCCGAACCAGCGCCGCAGCCACCGTGTTCTGTGTAAACGGAAGAGTCAGAATGTCGCGCACACCGGAACGCATGCACTGGAGAATCAGCTCAGGATCTTCCTTCGCCGTATACACCATCACCGTTGCAATACCGTTCGCGCACACAGCCTCCACCAGCTCCAGCGCGTACTCCCGGTCACTCTCCATGTCGATGATGATTACGTTGTATTGTGCTTCCAGCAGCCGCGGAACGTCGTCCAGGCTTGGCGGATACGATGAATACTCCCTGACATCACCACCAGCACGACAGTCCGACAGAGAGCGTGCTACTGCTTTCCGCAACGCGGCATCGGGACCAATCAATGCAATCGACAGCGTTCCAACATCTAAAAAGTCGGATGAGTCGGGATACTTCGAGTCGATATCCTGTGACAAGTCTGGAGTCATGGCAACGCCTTCCGCTCCCCCATCCGGCCTTTTTTTACCGGATCGCCCCATCTTGATGGAGTCGTGAAGGAGTCGAGCTTGGTAATGTTCCATTCCTCACCTTGCGAGAAAAGGGCCGTAGTGCAGCTCCAGGAAGGTTGCAAAGGTGAAAAAAGTGTCACCCGTCCAAGTAACGGATCGACTTTGGGGAAGAGATGCCTCGTTACCTTCCGTTGAGTGCTCTCTTCGCCGAAATGCAAATGATGATTGATTTTACCCTCTTTTCCACCGAATGCAAGAACTATAGTAAGCGGCAGTAAAGATTACTTAAGTTTGATTTGCCGCCGACCGGTATTCGCACAGTTACTGGAACCAAGCGCCAGATTCACTCAAAGCTGGGCCAGCTGTGATAAAAAGTTCAAAAAAAGGGGGATAGACGAATGAGCGAAGTCGCAGAATTGACTGAAAGACGTACCCACAAGCAGAAACTGGATCTGCTCGCGGAAGTGGCAATCAGAGTCGGCCTCGGTCTGCAGACCGGTCAGGAACTGGTCATGACCGCCTCTCTCGACACCTTACCACTCGCGCGGCGCATTACTGAACACGCATACCGCGCAGGAGCCTCTCTAGTTACTACTCTCTATACAGACGACGAATCCACCCTCATGCGCTACCACTTTGCGCCCGATTCCAGCTTCGATCATGCCGCCAAGTGGCTGTACGACGGCATGGGCGCTGCCTTCAAGAGTGGAGCCGCACGCCTCGCCATCGCCGGCAGCAACCCATCGCTGCTTTCCAATGAGGATCCCGAAAAAGTAGGCCGCGCCAATCGCGCTGTCTCGCAGGCCTATCGACCCGCCCTTGAGCTGATTACCCGCCACGCCATTAACTGGACCATCGTCGCCGCCGCAACACCCGCCTGGGCAGCATTGATGTTCCCAGAGGATACTCCCGATGTAGCTCTGGACAAGGTATGGGAAGCCATCTTCCAGACCTCACGCATTAATGTCCCTGACCCAGTAGCTGCATGGAAGACGCATGACGCCGCGCTCCATCACCGCGCAGCCTATTTGAATGAGAAGCGTTTCGCTTACCTGCAATATCGCGGCCCCGGCACCGATTTCCGTCTCGGCCTCGCTGACGACCATCTCTGGCTCGGTGGCGGCACCACCGCCGGCAACGGCTTCTATTGCATCCCCAACATGCCCACTGAAGAAGTCTTTACCACACCGCACAAAGACCGCGCCGATGGCACAGTAACCGCCACCAAGCCGCTCTCGCATCAAGGCACCATGATTGAAGGCATTCAGGTGCGCTTTGAAAAAGGACGCATCGTCGACGCGCGTGCAACCCGTGGCCAGGAAGTGCTGCAGAAGCTGATCGACACCGACGACGGCGCGCGCCGCCTCGGCGAAGTAGCACTCGTTCCTCACTCCTCGCCCATCGCCGCCAGCGGCATGCTCTTCTTCCACACGTTGTTCGATGAGAATGCCGCCTCGCACATCGCTCTCGGCCAGGCCTACTCGTCCTGCCTGCGCGACGGAGACAAGCTCACTCCCGAGCAGCTAGCAGCCAAAGGCGCGAATGACAGCCTCATTCACGTCGACTGGATGATCGGCTCCGCCGACCTCGACATCGACGGCATCACCGCCACTGGCGCAGTCGAACCGCTAATGCGTCAAGGCGAGTGGGTGTAACGCGATAAAATGCGGCAGTCATCCCTCCGTCTCCATATCCGGCTCCGTCCAAAGCAGAATCGCCTGCGGCAAGGTCAACGCCAGCATCGCCACAGCAGCCGCAACCATAAGTGCGAAATCGAATGGCAAGCTTCCCATGCCGAGAAACGGCCCCATCCTGACAATTGCAAACAGCCCCCAAACAACATATGTCAGCAGGGTGAGAATGCGATAAGACCTATAGTGCACCCGGTCCCGCAAGCGGTCCTCGCGCTCATCCGCCTGAAGGTCTTTTCGTGAAGGCGAGCGCCTCCATATCCATCGGTCAATTCTCGAGGCCGGAGGCGGATCATCCCTGAACCATAGCGGGCGTATATCGGAAGCGAACGGCCCGACAAGCCCCCGCGTTGTTAGTCCGCCAAAAAAAACCCTATTGATCAGACCAACCAGAAACAAAAACCAAAGGACACTCCCCAATGCCCAGGGAGCCCAAAGCAGGGCAGCACAAAGGAGCGCACTCAGAAAAAGGTAGATCACGATCACGAGCGCCCTCCTGCGCCTGCGCGTGCCCATACTCAATGTGAAGCCTGCAACTCTAAGCTCAGTCTTCATCCCTCCGCCTCCATATCCGGCTCCGTCCAAAGCAGAATGCATTGCGGCAGCGTAAAAATCAGCATCATCGTCACCAGCGTCAATCCATAGAACATCTGGAACGGCGTCATCTGAATCGCCGCCATCCAATGTGGCTTCTCCATTCCCACATACGCCACAATCCACAGCGTCACCACCACAAGCGCAATCGCCTGGTAGGCCTGGTAGTGCGCCCGGTCGCGCTGATGCAATTCGCGTTCATCGTTCTGGTAGGGGCGATCATCGTCCGCCGCCATCGCCGGATACATGCGCAACTTCAACAGCAACAGCGATGGCGTCGAATACGATCGCCTTGGCCCCTTGCCGGTAGACGGCTTCACCAGCCCGCTGCTGTAATACCCTCCAAGAAACAGCCAGCACGCGAGCATCGCGGCCCGGTAGATATACGTGCCCGTCGAGTGCCACTGGTCCACAAACCACAGCCCAATAATCGGCGCGGCAAACACGGCATAGATCCCCACCACCAGAGCCCGCCGACGCGCCCGCCGCGACATATCCACCCGCCTGCCCATCAACACAAGTTCAGCTCTCACTGCGGCTCCTCCATATCAGGCTCCACGTCTTTCTCCGTGTATATGAGAATGGTCTTAGGAAGATTGAAAACAACGAACGGCGTGAGCCAGAAAAGGGTCTCTCTGATATAGGCAACATGCGGAATCTTCCCGAATTCATGTGCTACGAAAGCTAGAAGGACAATCAGGCAGACGATTCCATAAGAGACTTCCAGAGCGTTTCGTAGCCGACTCCGTTCCCGTTCGTCTAATGGCGGATACTTCCTGTTCTCTTCACGGGAGGCGGAATCGAAGAGCGTCCTGATTCCCCACGTCTGCTTATCTAGTCGGTCAGGAGACTCATAGAAACATCTGCCGATGCTAATGCTCAGGTGAGGAGTATCGCTGAGCAAGCTCACGTAAAAGATCACAAAAAGAATCGGAAAATGTGATGACGGATAAGTCTTGAACAAGGCCATTAAGAGAATTGCCACAAGAACGACAATCAACCAATAAGCCGCAACGAGCCAAAGACGATTGCGGCGTCGGTCAAGCGGAATCCCCATCAAATCTGGTTTGAAGTTCATGATTGTTTCTCCGTGTCCGCCACTGCAGCTCTGGTCCCATACACTTGCTCACTCAGCGGCTTCAGCGGCTGCCTTGAGAAGATAGCCTCCACGGGCAGCCCGAAATACTCTCCCAGCGCCAGCGCCAGCTTCAAGCTCGGGCTATAGTCCCCCCGCTCCAAAAATCCAATCGTCTGGTAGTTCACGTCCATCGCGTCCGCCAGTTCCTGCCGGCTGATGCCGCGCTCGGCCCGCAGCACGGCAATGCGGTTATACAAACCGCTCTCGCCCGGCCCCTTGTCAGATGCGCTGTTCATATTTCAAATATATTGTTATGTAATTCAATCATTATGTAAAATTTAAAAACATCTAAAACCAGAGCTCGACAGCATCGAGCAAATTGGCGTTTTCTTGATAGCCAAATGGCGTATACTAATCGTGGAGGGTTAATCATGGCGACTCACACGGTCCCCGAAGTCCTCGGCGGAGAGCTCGTAGTCGGCCGCCCCATGAGCAAGGGCGGCGATTTGGCGGACGCGATCCGCGAAGGCCTCCCGGTCAAGTCGCTCTTCCTACTGGCCGAGCGGCTCAACCTCCGCCAGGCGGAAATCTCTGAGAAGATCGGCATTCCCCGGCGCACCCTCACACGGCGCCTCGCGCAGCACTCCCGCCTCACCGCCGCCGAGTCCGACCGTGCCGTCCGTCTCGCCCAGGTCTTTTCCAACGCGATCGACACGCTGGGAGACGAGGAGAAAGCCTCCGCGTGGCTCAAGACGCCCAATCGCGCCCTTCGCGGAGGCCGCCCTCTCGACCAGTTGGACACCGATCCCGGCGTTCGCGAAGTGGAGAGCGTGCTCGGCCGCATCGCCTATGGCGTCTATAGCTGATGTTGATATGGCGACTTTGCCGTGAGCGCTACTCAGGCGAGGCATTCTCCGGCCACGGCGCCCGTCTTTATGGTGGCCGCTGGAACTCCCCCGGCACGCCCATGGTCTACGCATCTTCATCGTTGGCACTGGCCGCCATCGAGCTGTTCGTTCACCTCGAACCGAATCAGCAGCCCGCCGACCTGGTCTCGATAGCCGCCGAGTTACCCGCAGGCGAACCAGCCCAGCGTCTCACGCCGGACCAATTGCCGCCCGCCTGGTGGACAGACGATGTCGAGCCCCTGCGCAAACTCGGCGACGAGTGGATACGCGCCGCATCCTCGCTGGCCATCGAAGTTCCTTCGGCGGCATTGCGCATGGAGTGGAACGTCCTCATCAACCCGCTACACCCCAGAATCACTGAATTAAAAGCCGAGCCACCCCAGCCCTTCCATTTCGATGCCCGCATGTTCCGGTAAGCCGAATCGGCGGTTATGGGTTAGTTTTCGGGTTGACGGTCAACCAACTGCAACTGAGGTCCGACTAGAATTGTCTCCATGAGAACATTGGCGAAGGGCGCCTGTGTAGTCCTGCTCGTACTTACCTTACTTGCCGCCGCTCTTCTCACTTATTCGACTGCTCGTGGCTATACACAGTGGTGGCTCATCTCCGGCGGCCATGTTGCGGTTGACGGGGTTCGAGGTGGCTATCTGCACACAAACTGGTCGTATCCATTCGTGATGATCACGCGCACGGATTCAAAAAGGGACCAGTCATATCTCGTCCGGCTTTCTGGCTCAGCAAAGTTCTCACAGGGGATAACCTACTGCGGCGATTGGCACGCGCCACGGTTTCCAGCCTTTCCAATTGGCGACTTGAATCCGCCCTGCATGGGTGTCCTCGAGGATCCTGACCCAGCGGAAGCGGACCGTCCTCTGTCCTCAACCTTGACGGCTCGACCTGGCTTTGTTGAGTTCACCACTTTGCAAGGCAAAAAGGTGACAGCCAGATGGTAACTGCGGAGCGTCGCTATCCACGCACCGGGTGCTCTAGCGTCGATTTTTGAATTGCGATTGGATTCTCGACAACCCGGAAATCAGCCAGCGACGAACACGAGCTAGAAGCCAGCAGCTAAAAGCTGCTTCTAACTCCCCAGCGCAAATCGCCGCGCTGACTCCAGCAGCTTCGCCACCAACTCCTTCGAGCACAGGCCCTGCGTTTATTCGACCGACAATACCGCCGTCGTCGTAACCGATTCGTATTGGTAGGAATCCACGGGAATGAACTGCACTGTAAGGGTGAACGATCCACGCGGAGGCACGTATCCCGCAGCAGGGCTGAAGATAAACTTTCCAGGCACTTCAGCGATTGCGTCCAGTTCCCTTTTCGTCAAGGCTTGTCCCTGCTTGATCGGCGCAGGATCGTCCCATATAACAAGGGGCACTCTCTTCACAGTCGGCAGCACCTGCGCCCGGCTGGCTCTCTCGTACGCCGTCGGGGCCTTTCGAACAGCTACCGCTTTCTTCAGTGGATGCGGCTCCGATGGACGCTCAGGCAAGCTTTGTGATTGGCTGGGCGTCGTAGGCGCAGGCGCCGCCGGGACCTTTGTCTTTGAAGCATCCGTCGCAGCCGATTGCCCCCAGGCAACGCTACTTGCGGCCAAAGCTAGTAGGAAACTTGCAACGGCAAGGTGGTTTCTCATCGACCATCCTCCCTTCCAGCCATACGCTGTTTCCATTATTAGACCGGATCGAATAAAAATCGCACTTGAAATTTTCAGAAGAAAGACTGGTAGCCACGAAGGACAAGCTAGAAGCTAAGAGCTAGCAGCTAGAAGCTGCTTTTTCTTCAGCTCCCCATCGCAAATCGTCGCGCCGACTCCAGCAGCTTCGCCACCGACTCCTTCGAGCACGACTCGGCATAAATCCGCAGCAGAGGCTCCGTCCCGCTGGCCCGCAGCAGCAGCCAAGTCTCCGCCGCCTTCGCCTTGGTATACGATTCCGGATTGTCCAGGTAAAACTTCACTCCGTCCAGATTCTCCTGGCAATGGATCGCCATCCCCGCGAACACCGGGTCGCCGGGCTCCAGCGATTGGGCCCGCGCAATCGCTGCGTTCTTTTGCTTGTCCGGAATATGCAGATCGATGCGACCATACTGGTGTTCCCCATACTCGGACTGCAAATCGGCTACCAGTTGTCCCAGCGTCTTGCCTTCCTCCGCCATCACGTTCGCCAGCAGCAGCGCGTTCAGCAACCCATCGCGCTCCGGCAGATGGCGCTGAAACCCAATGCCGCCCGATTCCTCGCCGCCCATCAGAATCTCCCGCTCCAGCATCAGGTCGCAGACGTACTTGAAGCCAATCCCGTGTTCAATCAGTTCGCGCCCATGCTTCAGGCAAATGCGGTCCAGCATCTTTGTCGTGTTGAAAGCGCGTGTCACCGCGCCCGGCCAATTCTTGCGCCGCAGCACCCAGCTCAACAGCACGGAAAAAATCTTATGGGGATCAACAAAGTTGCCATGCTCGTCCGTAGCGCCAATCCTGTCCGCATCACCATCCGTGCACAGCCCGGCCCAGCACTTGTTTGCCACCGCCGCATCGCCCAGTGCGCGAATATGCGGCTCAATCGGCTCCGGGTTGATTCCCGGAAACAGCGGATCGGCATTCTCCCGGATCTGCACATGCCGCACGCCAAGGCGCGAAAATATATCTGACAGCAGCGTCCCTCCCGCTCCATACATCGAGTCGATCGCAACGCTCAGTCCCTCTCGTCCAACCTCCGCAATCAGATTCAGGTCCGCAAACTTCTCAATCGCTTTCAGGTACGTGGGCAGAAAATCCACCACGCGAATCTCCGCCGGAGTTGCTGCTCGCTCCACAGGTTGCCCCAGAAAGCTCTCAATCTCGGCAATAATCGACGGTTTGCCCGACCCCCCGTACCACGCCTTGTACTTCACTCCGTTCCACTGCGCCGGGTTGTGCGAGGAGGTAATCATGATCCCGCCCGCCGCCCCGCGCTCCCGCACTCCGAAGCTCAGCGCTGGCGTCGGCGTAATGTCGTCAGCCAGCATCACTGGAATGCCGGTGGCCGCCACAACCTCTGCACACGTCCGCGCAAACGCCTTTGATCCGAACCGCGTGTCGTAGCCGATGCACAGCCCCTTCGTGGGGACTTCTCGTGCATGCACATACGCAGCAACTGCCTCGGCGGCAATACGCACGTTCGCAAATGTGAAATCATCGGCGATGAGACCTCGCCATCCGTCAGTACCAAACTTGATCGCAGAATAGGGCATAGGAGTGATTCCAGTTCCTTTTGGGAACGAGTGTAAACAATGGTGTGAGTGATTGTCGCACGCAGGCGCAGCCCCGCGGCAATTCCGTCCCCGCGAAACAGATGAACATAAAGCTAAATTAGTTGCGTGCGCCCGGAGATTCCCAGTTCCTTGACAATCTTCCCCACGTCCTGCGAGTGGTCCCGGTGCGCAATCAGCAGCGCATCCTCGGTATCCACAATCACCAGGTTCTCCACGCCCACCAACGCCACAAACTTCTTCGGGCTGAAGATGTAGTTGTTCGCCGCGTCGATGGCCATATGTCCTTCCGTCTCGGACACGTTTCCATCGCCATCGCCCCGCAGCCGGGTTTCCGTCTGGTACTCATACAGCGAAGCCCACGACCCCAAATCGTTCCAGCTGAATTCCGCCGGCAAACAATATAGATGAGACGAATGCTCGCCCTTGGCCGACCGCGGCTCCAGCACTGCATAGTCAACTGAGATGTTTTCGCACTTTGGATACAGCTCGTGGAAAACCTTCTCGAACTTGTCCGTTTCGTATGCCGCCGCAATCTTTTCGAGCAGCGGCGCCGTCTCCGGCAGATGCTCGCGCACAGCATTCGCCAGCGTCTTCGCCGACCACAGGAACATTCCTGAATTCCAGTAGTAGTTGCCCGCGGTCACAAATTCCTCGGCCCGGTTCTGGTTCGGCTTCTCCGTAAACCGCCGCACGTGCAGCGCGGCATCATCATCCGTCAGATCCCCGGTCTCGATATACCCGTAGCCGGTTTCCGCGCGGGTCGGCTCAATCCCCAGAACCACCATATTGTCCCCGGTCGCAGCCAGCGCAATGCCCTTCTGCAGCGCCTTCAGGAACCGCGGCTCGTCTCCAATCACGTGATCTGACGGAAAAATCCCCAACACCGCCTTTGGATTCTGCCGCTCGATCAGAAACGCTGCCAGCCCGCACGCCGGCGCCGTATTCCGCGCCACCGGTTCCTGCACAATCTGCCCTGCCGGCACTCCCGCAAGCTGCTCGGCAATTTCATGCGCCAGGTACTCGTTCGTAATAACCCAGGTCTTGTCCATTCCAGCCAACGGCTTCAACCGCTCCACCGTCTGCTGAATCATGGACCGCTCGCCGTCCAACGCCAACACTTGCTTGGCGCGGGCGCGGCGCGAGCGTGGCCAGAAGCGGGTACCACTGCCGCCGGCAAGAATCACAGGACGAAAATCGATTGACTTCGACATGGAAAACACATCCTACTGCACTCAAGCCATGTTTGCCCAGTGACGGCTGATACTTTTCAATCTGAGTGCGCCCCCGGGCTGCTAGTGATTGCCGGGTTCGCCCTTGTTTTCGGCCTATCGGCTCTAGCTCAATTTACCCAGAAACTCGCCCATTCGCCGCGTTCCTTCGTCAATATTCTGCTTCGTCACTGGGTACGAAATCCGTAAGTGCTCTTGAGTTCCAAAGGCCTCGCCCGGAACTGTTACCACGTGCGCCTCATGCAACAGCCGCGTCGCGAGTTCTGTCGACGTCTTCACGCCGCCCTTTCCCAGAAACGCTCCGATGTTCGGATACACATAGAACGCCCCCTCCGGCTTGGTGCACGTCAGCCCGGGAATCTCTGCGAGCTTCTTCAGCATGTAGTCCCGCAGTTCGATAAATTCCGCCCTGAACTCGCACACGCACTCCTGCGATCCCGTCAGCGCCGCAATCGCCGCCTTCTGCACCATGCTCGCCGCGTTCGACGTCGACTGCGATTGCAGCTTGCTCAAATTCGCCACCACAGCCTTCGACGCCAGCGCATATCCAGCACGCCAACCCGTCATCGAGTACGTCTTCGACAGTGACCCCAGAATGACGAGATGTTCCTTTGCCCAGGTAAACGATCCCCCGCTCACCGGCTTCCCTGCGTAGTTCAGGTAAACGTAGCACTCGTCCAGCAGCAGGAAAATCCCACGATCGTGCGCCAGGTGCACAATCCGCTCCAGGTCTTCCGCGCTCACCACGTTCCCCGCGGGGTTAGACGGCGAATTCAGAATGATCGCCTTCGTCCGCGGCGTAATCGCCTTCTCAATCGCGTCGGCCGTGATGCGGAAGCTCTCAGCCTCGCTCGTCTCCAGCAGCACCACCTTCCCGCCCGCATATTGAATGATGTCCTTGAAGCTCACCCAATACGGCACCGGCAGAATCACCTCGTCGCCGTGGTCGATCAGGACTTGAATCGTGTTGAACAGTGCCAGCTTACCGCCGGTAGTAAAAATCGCCTCATCCAGCCCGTAGTCTGAGCCAAAGTCGCACGCATGCCGTTCTACAATCGCCTTCCGCACGTCCGGAATCCCCGGGACCACGGTATAGCGCGTGAAATTGGCCTCAATGGCGGCAATCGCGGCGTCCTTAATATGCCGCGGCGTGGGGAAGTGCGGTTCACCGGCGCCAAAATCCACCAGGTTCGCGCCCTGAGCGCGCAGTTTGGCAGCCTCCGCGGCCACAGCCATGGTCGCGGAAACCTCAATCCGGCCAATCCGGTCGGCAAAGACTTGAGAAGGAGCGGTTACTGTCATAACACAACCATCTTTACAGATTTCCCGCCAATCCCCAAGTCCGCCTCCGCAAACCTTTCTTTCGAACCAAAACCGTCGCACCGAACCGCAATGGCCGGCCTAGAGGATTCCGAGAAAGTCTGCAAATCTCGCCTGAGGCACTGCGATTGGGCCATCCCATTACCGTCCTCGCCCTGCGGTTGCCATTCAGCCCCATGCGCGATTGAATGTTCTGTATGCCTATTCGGTTGTTACCCGATCGATAAACTCAAGTTTTGCCGACCACTCGACCTCAACCTAAAGCTAGGTTATTCGCGAGCGCTGCGCGGATCTGAATCTAGTCAAGCAGGTCCAGATCCTTTGCTTCTGACAAAAGCTCCGGATGTCTTCTCAGCGTCGGCATAATCAAATATCTGCCCAAATCCTGAACAACTGCTACAACAGCCCTCTGGATCTTCAGCGCTTCTTCATGAGTTTCAGCATATTTTGCTGCCTGAAGTATCCCCTCCAGGTGCTCCTTGCAAAGATGGACCTTTGCTAGCGCCTTTCGTGCTTGATCGGAGTCAGAGAAAAGAAACGCGGGAATATCGGAGCTTCCCCACGTCTTGGTGGGCGGATCGGCATCTGTATCCGGCAAAAGTTGAATCTCTATCTTGTCGCCGATTGACAGCTCACCCGCATTCCATTCCAGCACGTCCGATGACTCAAACGCGTAGATGAGCGCCGAGCCCATTGCTTCGTTTCCGCTTGCATTGACAAAGACCGTTATGATTGCGCTCAATACCGCTTTGCGCATTACTGCTCCCTTAACTTTCAGTCGATTGTTCACGGTCAGGCTTAGCTGCATGGTGGCCTCATGCTAGCAAACTGAAAGCTGCAACTGCGGGAGTCGCTTTTCTTTCGATTCTTGCTGCTCAATGCTAAAGCCGAAGCAAACCCAAATTGGGGTGAGGGAAACGGCTGGCAACCCCTCGCCCAGAACCTCGCCTCCAGGCTTTCCGGAATCTCGTTGGCGCAGGTATCGGGAATCGACTAGCGCTCCTCGAACGGACCAGTGCATCACGCATCGCCCCGTCTGTATTCTTCCTCGGGCGAAACCACTTTCTCACCGTCTCCGCTACACTTCTTCACAACCTCGTCATGAAGCACCACACCCCATCTTCGGTCTCGCCCTCAGCTTCCTCATCGCCATCCCCTTCGCGACCGGCGGCAACCAGTCCTCCTGCCGTAACCGCGTCACCCGAAAGCACGATTTCCGCTCCATTTCTCAAAAATCACCCGAAAGGATGACGACATCTGGCCCCGTCACACTGCATCGTGACTCCATCCTCATCCGCACCAGGAGATCAACATGAAGAAAATCGTTCTCACCTTCGGCCTCATCGCCGGCCTCATCATGTCTATCCTTATGGACGCCTCGGTTCTCCTCGCCAGCAAGATCGGCTCCGGCCACGGCAGTTTGGTCCTCGGATACACCATCCTGGTGGCGTCCTTCCTGCTCATCTACTTCGGCATCCGCAGCTACCGCGACAACAACCTCGCCGGCCAAATCTCCTTCGGCCGCGCCTTCGCCTGCGGCATCCTCATCACCCTCATCACCACCGTCATCTACGTCACCACGTGGGAGATCATCTACTTCAACTTCATCCCCCACTTCATGGACAGCTACTGGGCCGCGCAGATTCACAAGGTCCAGACCCGCGGACTCGACCCCGTCACCACCGCCGCGCGGGTCGCTGAAATCCAGCACTCGCAGCAGCTCTACCAGAACCCCTTGGTCAACATGGCCTACACTTTCGTCGAGCCCTTCCCTATCGGACTTATCATTACTCTCGTCTCCGCTGCTATCCTGCGTCGGAAAGCCCCGGTCGAATCCTCGGCGGCTCCCGCAGTCAGGGCCACATAAATCAAAAGGCTGGGCGTCGGCTCCAGCCTTCGGTATTCTGGGCTATCATACGGTTCGCACTAGAAAACTCTTTTCATAAGGAGGTTGAATGGCTTCAATCACTGGCTTTGGCGGTACGTTTTTGCGAGCGAATGATCCAAAAGCTCTGTATCAATGGTATGAAAAGCATCTCGGCTTGGTGAACTCCGGCGGATTCTACGTGTTTCCCGCCCCCACGCAACAAGCTCGTGTCATCCTCGCCCTTTTCAAGCAGGAGGATGCATACTTTCCTCCGGCACAGAAAGCCATGATCAATCTCCAGGTGGATGACCTGGATGGTGTGCTCGATCGTTTGATCGCCGAAGGTGTCACCGTCGATCCAAATCGCCAAAGCTATGACTTCGGAAAGTTTGGCTGGGTCACCGATCCGGAAGGAAATCGTGTTGAGCTTTGGCAGCCAATCGGTGACTGAATGATTGCGAGGACGGGTGGCCGTCCCATCGATCCTGTCACCCATTTGCACTTCGCGAACAGGTAAGTCTGTGCCCGTTCATCGCGCTATCACAACCCGAGGGGAGTCCCATCGAATTGTGGCAGCCTAAGGTTGCAGGCGCTCAAGGTTGGGTTGCAAAATCGTTCAGGACTGTTTCTGAATTTCTCCTGAGTAACCGTCGTCCCGGAGGTTGGAGGTTGTTGAGCGGTCATTGAAGGATCGCCAACAATCCTCCCGGGATGCACTGCTCTTCCGCATTCCGCCTCTCCCCCCCTCTTTGACAGCCAATTCTCCGCTTGACCCTGACCCTGCGTCAGGCCGGACTATAGTCGGAGAACGATGAGCAGCAGCTACCGTATTGGCGAATTCGCGAAATTGGCAGGAGTGACCGTCCGAGCGTTGCACCACTACGATCGCATTGGATTGCTCAAACCGCAGCGCGGAAGCTCCGGTTTTCGCCTCTACACTCTTGAAGACCTGGAACGCCTGGTACAGATTGCCGCGCTCAAGTTCCTGGGTATCCCGCTTCAGGAGATCAAGCTGCTCCTGAAACGCGGGCCGCTGAAGCTCGTCGACTCCCTGCATATGCAACGTGAGGCCCTGGCCGAAAAGCGAAGGTTGATCGATCGAGCCATCGTTGCAATTGAAGCAGCGGAAAAGGTCATTCAGTCAGGGCAAACAACCGACGCATCAATTCTTCGAAAGATCATCGAGGTAATCGACATGCAGCCACAAGAGAACTTCATGCGGAAGTATTACACCGATCAAGCATGGCTCGATAAGCAACGTATCCTTAGCGAAACCCCGGCTGAAGTCTGGCAGAAAAATATGACGGAGTGGCAGCAACTCTTCGCCGAGATCGAAGCGGCCATTGATCTGGATCCCGCGACTGAGTCTGCTCAGGCTCTCACGAAGCGGTGGCTGCAACTAGCGGAAACCGCCCATGGCGGTAACGAGGCGGTCAGGACCGGCAACATCGAGGCATGGAATGATCGCCCCAACTGGCCGCGGGACCAACAAGACAGGCTTCTGGCCAGCTTCGGTCTCGATCTGAACGAAAGAGCCGCCTCCATGGAGCGCTTCGAATCAGTATCAAAATTCTTAGGACGGGCAATTAACCACAAAATGCGATTGAATATGCCGAGCGTTCGAGCCCTGTACGGACTCGATGCGTCTCCCGCCGCCGGGGAGATACGCAATGACTGATGCTACGCGAAGAGATCGTTTGAGTCAGCATTCAAATCGATTGAGAGTGCTTCCCGTCTCGCCTTTGGCCCCGCTTCTGCTGGCGATCGCATGTTTCTCCCAGGCTTCAACCTGTACGGCCCAAATCGAGAAGCAGCCCGACGAGTTCCTCGTTCGCACAACCAGCGGCCCGCTTCGAGGCGTGGCACGGCCCGATGGTGGTGCGCAGTTTCTTGGTATTCCATACGCTCAGCCACCCGTGGGCGATCTGCGCTGGCATGAGCCCCTGCCCGTCAAGCCGTGGACTGAAGTTCGCGCGGCAAACACCTTCGGAGCTCCCTGCGCGCAGCCGTTGATGGCAGACTGGAACCGGCACGACGCCGAGACAGGTGTGGAAGATTGCCTGTTTCTCAATGTGGTAACCGCAGTTTGGCCCGCCAGGCATCCCCTTCCGGTCATGCTCTGGCTTCATGGCGGCGGCAATGAGGGTGGCTCGGCCTCGAGCGTGTTCTACAGTGGCGGAACGCTGGTCAATCACGGCGTCCTGCTCGTCACCATCAACTATCGTCTCGGCATCTTCGGCTTCTTTGCCCATCCCGCGTTGAGCGCCGAATCCACGCACCACAGTTCCGGAAACTACGGCCTCATGGATCAGATTCTGGCCCTGCGCTGGGTCCATGACAACATCGCGAACTTTGGTGGTGATCCCAACAACATCACTGTCTTTGGCAATTCTGCGGGCTCAATTGACATCGGCTTGCTGATGACCTCGGCCCTTTCCAAAGACCTCTTCCAGCGCGCCATTGCCGAAAGCGGCACCTCGTTCAGCCATACGATGCTTCCGCTCTCCGTTGCAGAAAAGTCCGGTGAGACATTCGCCGCCAACCTCAACGTTGCGGCCGGTGCGGAGGGCTTGAAGCAACTGCGTCAACTCGCCGCCCAGCAACTGCTGGCAGCCAAATCCAGCCTGAGTCCGTACTCGCGCTTCGGTCCGGATATCGACGGCTGGGTCATCGCCCGTCAGCCGGCTTCGGTCTTTGCCACGGGCGAAGAGATCGCGATCCCTTTGCTCTTCGGCACTACGTCGCGCGAACTCGGCGCCGCAAGCTGGCGTATGCCCACGGCGCAGGATGCCTTGCGCAAGAGCATCACAGATTTCTTCGGCACGCTTGCTCAGCAGGCACTGACGGCGTACGGCTTGGCTGAGGGCGCACAATCAAGCGACGACCCGCTCTACGGCGCACCGGCCGACCAGTGGGCCGCCGATCTTATCATTCGCTGCCCCGCCACGGCCCAGGGAGGCTGGCACTACGCCGCCCATCATCCAACCTATGAGTACGAGTTCGCCCACGCCATTCCCGGCCAGGAGGCACAGGGTGCCATCCACGGCTCAGAAATTCCCTATGTACTCGGGTATTTTCCCAGGTGGGGCAACATCCCCGGCAAGTTTGCCGACACGGACATCCAGCTCTCCGATCTGATGGAGAGTTATTGGACCAACTTCGCCAAGACCGGCAACCCCAACTCCGCCGGCCTGCCCGAGTGGCCGCAATTTGGCGACGAAAGAAAGTACATTCGATTTCAGCAGGACGGCAAGGTGGTTCCGTTGGTGAGCCTGCGCGACGGCCCATGCGGAGTGTACCGGGCTACGCTTGCGGCGCGTACGCCATCAAGCCGCAATTGATCGGACTCGCTCTTAACTTTCTTGTCTTATCGAGAAATCAATCTTAGGCATCAGTAGAAGCAAAATCCCCGACTCACTCCCGAAGCGAGAAATTAAGTTCCGTATCGAGGCCGGAAACGTGGCTGGGACTCTCGGCCTGAATTGATATCGCAAGCTGGCAAGGCAGCGTTCAAGACCTACCAGCCAACCTGCCGGTTCTGACCTTAGGCTCGAACGAGCTATGACTGAGACTGCTGGTCATAGCGCTCGCTTTGACAGGCAACTCATGACTGAGGGTCCTGTCTGTCCGGTTGTATGCCACTAGCCGAAGGATGCGGCGAAATGTTGGGCACTCCATGTGACTTGGTGCGGGGCAGGCAGCAGCGTGTCGAAGACCATCACGCACAGCGCTGAGTTTGTGGATCTTCCTGTCTAACTCTTCCGCCTTCGCTGTGAGCATCGTGCGGTCTATGCGTGGGCGCCCGTCAGGCGTGAACATGAGCGCAATCTCATCCAGTGAGAAGCCGGCAGCCCGCCCGAGAGCGATCAACGTGAGCTGTTCCAGCACCCTCGAATCAAACAGGCGGTGCAGACCGCGCCTCCCGATCGAAGCGATCAACCCTCTCTCTTCGTAATATCGCAGTGTCGATGCGGCTAGACCGGAACATTGCACGACTTCCGATATATCCAGTGGTTTCACTCTTGACCTCAAGTTCACTTTAACTTGCACAATAGAACTTAGACCGCTTGAAAAGCAAGATCCAGGAGACAGCTGTGGAACCTTCGCAACAGACCGACAATGAGCAGAAGGAGCTATGGAACGGCCATGCGGGACACGCGTGGGCTGAAAATCAAGAGATCCTTGACCAGATGTTCAAGCCGTTCGAAGAATTGCTGGTTGATGCGATCTCCTCCAATGCTGGAGGCAGGATACTCGACATTGGTTGCGGAGCTGGTAGCACAACCCTTGCCATCGCTCGCCGACTCGGAACGAAGGGTTACTGCATGGGTATCGACATTTCAACGCCGCTAATTGAAGTCGCGCGATCTCGCGCCTCTTTGGAATCCTCTTCCGCAGATTTCATTTGTGCTGATGCACAAACCCATGCGTTCGAAACGGGAAGCTTTGACGCAATCATTTCGCGTTTCGGCGTAATGTTCTTTGCCGATCCAATCATCGCCTTTGCGAACCTGCGGCGGGTCGCAAACCACTGCGCTGAACTCAGGTTTATTGCATGGCGGGATACTGCAGAAAACCCATTCATGACAACAGCGGAACGCGCAGTAGCATCGCTCCTTCCGAGCCCGCCCACCCGCCAGAGATGCGCACCTGGGCAGTTTGCCTTTGCAGATCAAAGCCATGTCCGCGCCATCCTGGAGCAAAGCGGCTGGGCCGAAATCGATATTGAACCAATCGATGCCACCTGCACCATGCCTGAAAAACATCTGGTTCGCTATTTCGCTAATCTCGGCCCGGTCGGTCTCATGCTCCAAGAGGCGGAGGAGAAAACTCGGAATCTCGTTCTGCAAACGGTTCGCGCGGCGTTTAATCCTTATGTGCGTGGGGACGAGGTTCGTTTCTGCGCTGCTTGCTGGATGGTTAGCGCGCGCGCGTCGTTTTTGTCAGCGACACCGAATGAACTACGATGACTACTCTCTTCGGGTAGCCGCCTGATCTCATTGCGTCGTATCGAGGGTGACCTGCGCGCCCTCAGATTCCACGCGGATCCGATCGGACGCGTTTGCGACGTCGCCATAGCTGAACCGGTACCAGGAGTTCACGCGGTCCTTTTTGATCTTCGAGCAGAAATCCGCGCGGCACACAAAATCCTTCGGTTCGCTGACTACAACCTCGACGGGAGTTTCAAAGCCACGCGGAAGAAGCATGTGCACATCACGTTGCGCATCGGCGTTCAGATTGCCCCGGAACTTTGCCGCAGTCAGCATGATGTCGATATCCCATGAAGCATCAAGGGCGACCTAACCCTGCGAGCCAGCGAAATCGACAATCATCGCCGATGCATCCACCAGGCCGGATGTATTTAGAATCGTGGCTCGACCCCGTGCCGCCGCGATGCGAACCGGCCCGGCCATGTCATGGACTTCGACTGCACCATAACTATGCACGGTGACAGGCGCTTCGGCGGGCGCGGTGACCAGCAGGTGGCCTTTGCCTCCGCTCAAGCCGTGGGAATCGGTGTTGTTCAAAGTAAGCAGGCCACCCGTGCGCTCCATCGAGATCTTCTGCAGGTAGCGGGTGGCTTCATCCGCCGTGTTGCCTTCGCCCTCCGCACACAATTGCATAGCCCAATGGTCCTGATTGGAGCCTGCCACCTGGATCGAGTTGATGGGCTCGGATGCAATCGTAAGAGCCGGAACTTCTGAGAGCGGAAGGTTAAGGGTATCGAGGCGGGTGCGCGCATAGGGAGCCACGGGAGAAATAGCCACCACCCTCGTGGTGCCAGGCGGAAATGGGGCCGGACGGTCGGCACAGTTCATCTGGAAAGGCCGCTCGTTGAAGAGGAAGAGAAATGGCGGCTGCGACCGTGGGTTCTGGCTGGAGCAGGCAATCAGGCCGCTCATCAGCACGCTGAAAGCCAGTAAGAAGACCTGATTGCGCGCATTCATCACCACGACCTTCAAGAGTTTTTTGTTTCGCATGTCGTCATATCGCCTCAATTCAATCGATAAGACTTTACGCCCCGAGGCGCGCAAGTCTCATCATCGTTGCAGGTTTACGGCTTGCGTCTTTACTTGCTGCAGGGCAGGAACGCCAATCAAATCGGGACCGAGTTCCACGCGTGTGCGCACAAGATTGTCCGCGACAATGCGCCCGAACACCTTCTTTCCGGAATCATTGAGGTGCGTCCGGTCAATTGCGGATTTAGCATTCTCCGCTCGCTGATCTGCGTGACCGGTCGCGTCGAACTCGTCTGCCTGCTCCTGTGTCATCTTACTGAGCAATGTATCGGAGAGAGCAAGAAGATCGATAAAGGTCACGTCGTTTCGTTCAGCAACCTGCCTCGCCGCGCTGGCGTAGAGTTCGAGATCGCTATTCGATGGCTTGCCGTCGTGGAACGTTCTGCGCGCGAGGGGAGACAGAACTACCGGAACCGCACCGATTGCGCGTGCATCGTGGATGTAACGCTCAATGTTTGCCGCATAAGTGGTGCCCGGATCGGTATGGCGCGCGGGGTCCGGTTTTTCGTCGTTATGTCCAAACTGAACAAGATAATAATCTCCACTCCGCGCCAGCGCCTTTGTCCACGCCCCTTCGTCGATAAAGCTCTTTGTGCTGCGACCGTTCAGCGCATCGTCGATGCAAGTCACGTTCGAGGTCATGTCCGCGCAGAAGCCGGGACCCCAGCCACCTTCCGTTGCCACGGTTGAATCGCCGACCAGCACAATCGTTATCGGCGCCCCGTTGAGAATAGCCATATCCTTCACGCCTTCCGCAGGTAGTTTCGCAGCAGCCGGCAGCACGTACCGTTCCAGGGCTGGAATCGCTTTTCCGAGATCCACTGCAACCATCCGCCCAAAAACGTAACTTCCTTCCCAGTTCAGGTGCGTCTTGTCAAAGATCGTTTTGCCATCGATATCTTTCTTCGTAATGCCGAGTTTGTTCCCTTCCGCCTCGCCGACCTTGTCGAGGTAGGTGATACTCTCTTCCTGTAAATCGATCAGCGGAACCTTCATCTCACTTGCCAGCCCGTGCATGGCATTGCAATAGGCAGTCAGGTCCGAGTGAATCTTGCCGTCACTGCCAAAGAATCTTCGTGACAGTGGGGTCACTAGCACAGGAGTGATTCCGGCTGTGCGCGCTTCCGTCACAAAGCGCCTCAGGTTTTCAATGTATTGAGTCAGCGGCACCTGACGGTCGAGGTGTTCTTCGGTGACCAGGTCGTTATGACCGAACTGGATGACCATATAGTCCGGCTTGGTCTGGAGGGCGCGATCCCACAAGCCCTGTTCCCGGAAGGTGCGTGTGCTCGCGCCACCTTTGGCCATGTTGACGCAATCTACTTTTGCTGTGAGGTTGGCGCAGAACCCGCGGCCGTATCCGGCGTTATCGGTCTGTGTGGAATCTCCGATCAGATCGACTCGCACGTCGGTCCCGGACTTACGCACTGCCGCAGTCTGAGCATCGAACCATCTGGCGGGGTCGCCCTGGGCGCTTGCGGCCATTGACATACTGAGTAACCATCCGACGAATAGCGTAGAAAGAACCTTCACATTGAACAACTTCATTTAACTCCTCGCAATGAATCTGCACAGCCATGCAGCCCCTTTGACAAGCCCTCGAAGACGCTCGAAACTCGGGTACGGCGTCAGCTTTGCGGTCGTCTGCAGTTGAGGCAGCAGATCAATCTTAAATATCGAGGGCGTGAGGTTGCGAGCAAATCTGTCACTCGTTGACAGAACGAGTTCACGAACTCTTGGATTACCCTGCGGCTGGATTTGTCAGGAGAACATCAGCCGAACCCTGGCTCGATTGCAGCATTAGACCAAGTGATCCTGAGCTGCAGCGAAGATGCTCGGCGTTGTATTTGGGGCGTTGGTGCTTGAGTCGTCAGGTTTCCATTTCAGGACGAAATGGTACCTTCCACCAAGCCCCGTGCGTCCACAGCGGGTTCATCTAGAGACTCCGGTATTCCAAACTTCGATCGCGCCAAGCCGTGGCCGTCTCCGTTGTGATCGATAAGCAAGTACCTTGTGAACAGGAATAGTGGGATTAGGGCGAGAGTTGCAATTCACTGCTCCGTGGTGGAAAATCTCGTTTGGATCGTTCAATCGATATCAACGTTTCGAGTGGTTGCCAGGGTCTCTGCGTCATGGTGCCAACCGGTGCGCGACGAGGAAACCAAACTTCAAGGTGCGCAAATCATGAACTGTTTACGCTGGGTCTGGTCCGCAACCCTGGTTGCAGTCGCAATGCTGGGTGCGTCACTTCGTGCCCAAGACTCCTCACTTCCAAATGCCGTCACGCCCTCACTGACGCAAATCGAGCCGGGGCTTCTGTTCTATCTTTCGGGCGACCACGGCTTTAATGCCGACTACGCTGCCAGTGGCAAATCAGCGCCAAATTTTCTCTCCGACGTGAAGATTCTTCCCGGCGGCGCGAAAGGTTCCTACCTGCAGTGCGGGAACAATCAGCTGCTTTCGTATTGGGCGCCGGGCAACATTTACGCCCAGCGCGGGACACTCTCATTCTATTGGCGGCCGCGCGATCCGGTGGACCAGACTGAATTTCCAATCTTCCGCGTAGGATATGCGGATCATTCCAGTTGGGATCAAGTGTGGCTGCGCATCGACTACAACGGTCATGGTTTCGATGCCTTCGTCACCGATGTGAACCTGGGGCGGACTCGCGTCTCCTATGCCATGCCCATCTTTCCCAAGCCCGACCAATGGGTGCATCTCGCGCTCACATGGGATGAGACTACCGGAATTCGCTTTTACGTCGACGGCAAGATGGTGGCCGAAAGGGCCGCTGCCGGCATGTTCGATGCGGGACTGGATCAGTTCGGGCCCCACTCCCGTATCATCGGACCGACAGGTGTCGAGAGTTCTTATAGCTATGACCGCGGCGGAGACCTTGACGAGTTGCGCATTTACGATCGAGCGTTGTCCGACGAAAACGTGGCCTCGCTTGCCAAGGGCGAAATACCACGAAATATTCCCGCTATTACTCGCAGCTTCGCGAACGCGGACACGCAGAAGGAGTGGTGGTTTCACTACGGCTGGAACCGTCCCCGCGATATTCCTGCTCCGCTACCAGCGGTGAACACCACCGTCCGCAAGGTGCAGATCAACGACGCATACGACATCGGGCGCTGGTGGTGGAGAGCGAATGATGGGATCCGAGAAACTACCTGGCCGGGCGTTTACAATCGCTCGCGCCTGATTGGCCGCTTCGATTATTTCCAACTGCCGGATTGGGACTGCTACGCAATCTCCGGCAAAACCGTCACTTTCATTATGCCGGATGAGCCATGGAACCATCTGGAATTCAATGGTGGGGCATTCGGCAACATGACGTTGTTGACGCCGGACGTATCCGAGGATGAAGTGCGTCGGAGTGGCCTTGATGGAACAAAGCTGCCGGGAAGAACACTCTTCGAGAGACCGAGGGGACAGGAGACGACATTTCACGATTTCACTACTCCGGTCACTGGCGGCAAGCTGCGTTTTACCAACGTGGAGCAGGAGACGCCCATCGGCGAATTCTCTGCCTACTACGTGCATCCAGGCGATCCGCCAGAGGGAATCGCTCAGCTCAGGTACAAGCTCACGACAAGCATTTCTCCGGATGACAATCCCAGTTTGCAGGAGTTGGTCAGCTTCATTCACGACCGCTATCCGGCCGACGAACGCTCCGTCATATCCGGTATGCCGGGCTGGATCAATGGTGGTGGCCGGCGCTCAGGCTTGCGGATCAGAGCGCGTGAAAGCAGCATGAGCCTGGCGGCCAGCCTGCCGATTGTGCATATCCTCATTCCTGCTGATTTTCGCGGATTGCCGGCTAGTGCTACACGCCTCCCCTCCTACACTTGGGACGACATGTATGCAGGTCTCGATGGCATTGCGATCGACTTGCCTGCACTGCACATAAAGCCGACGCACGGCGACTATGTGCCGATGAACATCGCTGTGAAAGACCCTCTATGGCCGATGCGCGACATGCTCAACTTCACGTTTTCAGTGAAGCCCGGTGAGCCGCACACCTTGTGGCTGGACACCCGTGACCGCATTTTGCCCAACGACAAAAGCCTCTACATCACGATTGCCTCTGCCAGTGAGGAGTTCAATGCGACGGCACTGGAAGGCACCGAAGTTCGGCTGATCTTCAAGCCGTATAAGGACGCTGTCGCAGAACATATTGCGGATCGCCTGACTCAGGTGCGCGACAACTTCTCCAACATGACGGAAGAGCACGTAAACAGCCGGCGGCTGAATACCTATAACCGCTTTTATGCCGACATTACCGACTTGCTACGGGTGGATCCGTCGAACGATCTTGGCCGCAAATATTGGCACGAGTGGAACCCAGAGACCGCTGCCCCAGACTATACCCCGCCGAAGGTGCCTGCAGATGCGCCTGAGTGGGCTTATCTACAGGCGAGGGACGTGGACTACTTCCAGCGCATCGCCGACTTCTATATCGATAAGCGTCAGGCCTGGGATGGCGAATTCGGCGGTGGTCTCGGCGATGATAGCGACTTTACCAATCTGTTTCCCTCCCTCGCCCTGATGGGTACGGAACCAGAGAAGTTGAAGAGATCCCTCTCCAGAGAACTGGAGGCAATGTACGAAAACAAGATGTGGACCAATGGACTGGCGACTGCGCAGTTTGATGAACTGCACAGCTATGAAGACGGACTGAATGTTCTTGGCCAGTCATTGATGATGGACTTCGGTAACCCGAAAGACCTTGAGCGCGCAATGGTTACAGCACGCCGCTTGGAGTGGCTGACCGGCGTGAACGCCGCCGGGCATCGACACATCCGCTCCTCGTATTTCAGCGGTTCAAAAATGGCAGAAGGTGGTGTGTGGGGATGGAGTAAGGGCCGTTCGTATATGGTCTTTCATCCGGCACTTGATCTGGTGCTCTTCAACGGAGCTCCGGAGACGCGCAAGATGGTGCTTGAGACTGCCGATGGAATGCTGGCGCACCGGAAGCAGGAAGCAGACGGCAGGTTTGTTACGCGAACGGAAATTAACTTCAAGACTGATGAAGATCTGCCCGTCGGGGACTCAACGCCAGACTTCATGTTCTGGGCCGCATATCGCTGGACGGGCGATAAGAAGTATCTACTGCCATTCATGGATCAAGGCCCGCCGTCGCTTGCGCATATCAGCTCGGACGCGCTCGATATGCTGAATCTGCGCGATACTTGGGGCAAACAAGTGACGGCAGCGGCAGGAACGAGGGAATCTGCAACTGGAGTGGCGGCAACCGCAGCGGCCTCCACCACTGGATCAGCCGAGACCTTCGCATGGCAAGTGAGTGGCGACACCGAATACCTCAACCGGCTCTACTCCGCGCAACTGGAAGCGGAGTCGAACCGCGAGTGGATCAATACTGAAGGCAGTCTTTGGATCGATCGCGTGACCGATTCTGCAGGTCCTATGTTCGTCAACACCGAATTGCAGCGTGCGCGTTTTGGCGGCGTTGCCCTCATTCGCAATCACATTTATCCGGGCAATGCTGTCGGTTGGCGATTTGTCGCTCCCGCTGCGCCCAGCAGCCTTGGCATCCTGGTTCCGGTGGCCACTCCGGATCATCTCAAGATCATTGTGTACAACCTCGATGCGGTTCCGGTGAAGACACAGATGGTCGGTTGGGAGATCGATCCTGGCAAGTGGGAAATCACGCAAGGCACGCGTGGCCACGCGGATACCGATCCGGTCGAGAACATCAGCACCCGCTCGGAAAGCTTCGAGCGTAGCACCAGCCTCGACTTCACATTCGCCTCACACACAACAACCGTGCTGGAACTCAAACTGATCGAGAAGGGAGTTCCATATTGGTCGAGACCCGACCTGGGGATCAGCGCGGACGACGTCACGGTCGAGGGCAACCATCTGAAGGTGATCGTGCATAGCCTGGGCTCCGTGGATGCTCCGGCTTCGAAGGTGGTGCTGAGAGATCGTGCAGGAAAAGTTCTTGCGACTGCAAGAGCAGCCCCCTTGAGAGCACCTCTGGATCTGATTCCCAAGACGGAATCTGTTTCACTGAAACTTCCACAAAAAGCGGACTGGAAGGGTGGAAGCGTGAATATTGAGATGAGCGGCAAACTGCCGGAGATTACGCAGATGAATAACCGGGTTCAGTTCTGAAGATGCCAGTGAAATCATCGGACACGGGCGTCTGCTCGTCCCAGTGGAAACATAGCGCAAGATTAAGAGGAGAAACAATGTCAGAGAATGCGATTTTAGTTACAGCATCAAAGAACGAGGGAATGTCCACACCCGAGCCGGGCCTTCGTCGGCAGGTGATGTCCTTTAGCCCATCGATGATGCTCGTGCGGCACACCATGATCGAAGGCTGGGCGGGAGCGCGGCACAGCCATCCGCATGAACAGATGGTATATATCGTGCGCGGCCGCATCCGCTTCGAGCACCCTGGAGGTAGCTTCGTCGTTGGTCAAGGCGAAAGTTTCTTGGTTCCCGGCAACGTTGAGCACCAAGCGTCCGCGCTTGAAGACTCTGAAGTGCTGGATATCTTCACACCCATGCGCGAAGACTATCGGTGCTGAGTTCACACGTTCCCTTGCGGGTCTCGGATTCGAGGTCGAATTGGCCGATGCCGCTGAGTCAGGCTTCGCGTTCTGGGCGAGTGATCGGCGAACCAGAACTTATCCGGTTTTGGAGCTACTTCCTGGTTCCGGTCACTCGCCCTGAGCCCCAGAAGTTAGCTCGTGCATGTTCGATCCACGCCTCGGCGATTTGACTTGAAACGCAGACGTGCCAGGACGACATTGGCTGATCGTTCCTGAATGAATCTCTCAATTCCGGCCCGAAAAAATCCACCCGGACCACTGCCGTCGGATGGTGCCACCGGCGCCAATCTCAAAAGAAAACTGAATTCCAAGATGAGCCCTTACGCTGCCTCCGTTACGGATTCACTTTAGTCTCGGAACGAGAAGAGATTGCCTGAGGGCCCCGATGTTGCTCCAGGGATCTTCTTGAAGGCGCTTCTTCCACTTGGAAAACTCGGACAGGAGAAAGCGCGGCTTGTCTTTCACTTTCAACTCCTCCCACGTCAATGGGAGGGCCACGGGGACTTCCGAGCGTGCGCGTGGGGAATACGGGGCAATCGAAGTGGCGCCGCGCTCGTTGCGAAGGTAGTCGAGGTAGATCTTGCCCTTTCTTGCGGCTTTGGTCATTCGCGTCAGATACAAATCTGGCGCGCCCTTTTCCATGTCAAGAACCAGGTTGTGCGCAAACGCTTTCACGACCGGCCAGGGATTCTCTGCGCGAATCGGAACGACTACGTGCAGGCCATTGCCTCCAGTCGTCTTTAGAAAACTCTCAAGACCCAGGTGCTTCAAGCGCTCTCTCACTTCGGCGGCAGCATTGGTCAGTGTCTTCCAGCCAATCGCAGAACCCGGATCGAGATCGAACACGATCCAGTCCGGCTCCTCGATCGACGTGTTGCGCGAGCCCCACGGATGCACCTCGAGCACTCCCAGTTGAGCCAATTCCACAAATGCTTTCTCTGTAGACAGTGTGATATAGGGCTCTGGCGCACCCGTTTTCTTGTCGACAATCTCGATACTGCCGATGTCGGCAGGCAGCATCTCATTCTTGTGTTTCTGATAGAAGCATGATTTCCCCGTGCCATCGACACACCGCACCAATGTCAGCGGACGCCCCTCGATATAAGGCAGAATATAACTGGCAATGTTCATGTAGTAATGTGCTAACTCATCCTTTGTCAGCCCAGACTCCGCATCCAGAATCTTGTCTGGGTGGGTAAGGCGAATGCGCAATGGCTCATTTGAGCTGGCCATGGCTGTAGCATTGCGTTTTGCGGCAATCGTCTTCTGCTTGTGTGTTGCGGATGCATCAGCTTTCTCCGCACGCCTTGCATCATCAGGCCGATTCTTCGCAACCTCGCGCTGAACTGATCTTGCGGGCTTGTCTTCGCGAAGCCCCTTGAAAGCGGCCTGCCTCACAAGATTGTCGGCGGTCCATGTGGCAAAAGATATCTGCGCCACCAGTTCGGGACTTACCCACCGCGCGTCGCGGGCTGCACTTGCAGGAATCTCATCGAACGGTGACTCCTTGCGAGCGAGCTTTTCAAGGCGTTCGCGCATCATGCGGTGCGTCTGCCGCGTAAAGCCCGTGCCACTCCGCCCGGCGTAGATGAACTTCCCTGCGCGGTAATATCCCAACAACAGCGCACCAACTCCGCGAGTTCCATTCGACGGTAGCGTAAAACCGCCAATCACAAGCTCCTGCTCGCGGTAACACTTCAGCTTCAACCAGGAGTTTCCGCGCCCTGGTGAATAGCGAGAGCGCGCCCGTTTTGAAACGATTCCTTCTGCTCCCAACAGGCATGCGTGCCTGAACACTGCACCGGCAGTTCCTTCAAGATGCTCACTCAAACGCACAACCCCTTCTGATGAAACGCCCGCAATTAACCTGGCCAGAATCGATTTTCTTTCAACTAATGGAACACCTCGAAGATTCTGTCCGTCGAGATGAAGCAGGTCGAAGAGGAAATAGGTGAGTGCGCGTTCAGCGCCATCCTGGAAAGCGGCCTGCAACTCCGCAAAACTTGTGGTTCCATCCTTTGCCAGTACCACCACCTCACCATCGAGCAAACCGCTCTTCACTGGCAATGCCGCAACGGCCTTGGCAATCGATTTCATCCGATGCGTCCAGTCCAGCCCAGTGCGCGTTAGCAGTTGGGCCGTTCTTTTCCCTCGCTTTTGTTGCACGCGCGCTAGAATGCGATACCCATCCAGCTTCAACTCATGAATCCAGCTGTCTCCTTCTGGAGGTGATTTAGCCAAAGTTGCGAGTTGCGGCACGATGAAAGATGGCAGCTCTTCTTTGGGGGCCGTTGTAGCTACAGTCACAAGTTGGGGGTCAGCTTCTTTAGAGCCTGGCTTTTTGGGCTGCGAGAGCTTCAGCTGTTTGCGAGCCGAGATCCTATTATCCGCAGAATTCCACACATCACCCTCAGCTCTCGTGATCGCTTCCATGTCGCGCCCAGACACAACACTGTCAGGTGCTTGCTCCGTGATCGGCTCGTTATCCGGGCCGTGTTCCTCCTCATCATGCTCTTTGATCAGGAGCCAATTTGGCTTGCTCTCGGTGGCGGCCCGCCCCGCCATGCGGACCAGAACCCAGTTACCCTTGAGTTTTTTGCCGTGCAATGCGAACTTCAGGTTGCCTTTTTTGAGACCCTCCGCTACGTCCACATGGGGCTCCCATGTCCCGTGGTCCCAAAGCATTACTGTTCCCCCGCCGTATTGGCCTTTCGGGATAATTCCCTCGAAACCTCCATATTCGAGTGGATGATCTTCAACTTGTACAGCAAGGCGTTTATCTCCAGGGAAATAGCTCGGACCTTTCGTGATTGCCCAGCTCTTCAGCACTCCATTCCATCCCAGGCGGAAGTCGTAGTGAAGCCGCGTCGCAGCGTGCTTCTGAACTACGAACGGTAACTCCTTTGGCTCTTTTTTGGCCCGTGTTGCCGAGGGATGGCCGCTGGGCTCCGATGTAATATCGAAGTCCCGCATGGAACGATACTGGGCTAACTTCCCGTTTGCACGGCTGGACGGTTTCTTCGGCGCGAGTTTTTGTTTCTTAGCCATCGAGATGGGCTCAGGCTGATTTACGCCGCTTGTCTGCTGCCTTTGCATGCGATTGGATAAGCCTCGGTCCGGGCTTCGCCTTAGTCCCGCTCACTTCGGCCCGTGCCACAGGCTTCTTTTTCTCGGGTGGTTCCTTTACGCTGCGCCGAAGAGCATCCATCTGGTTAATGACTTTGCCACCTGGCGACGCTTGCTGCTTGGGTAGCGGAATGTGCCTCAGCTTCGCATCCACCAGCTCACGCAGCGCAATTTCGTAATCGTCGGTAAATTTGCGTGGATCGAAAGTCTTTGTCTTGCGCTTGATCAGTTCCTTGGCCAATGCGAGTTGCTCTTCATCCACTTTCCCCGTCTTCACTTCGGAGAAATATTCTCCAGCATCGCGGATCTCTTCCGCATAACGAAGGAAGTACCCCATCAGTCCGGCAAGCTTTGCATCGGACGACGCCGAAATCGCAATCAGATGTTCCCGTCCTCCAACCGCGATTTTGCCGAGGCCAGCCTTTCGTGTCTGTTGCAATGCTTTCTGCACCACCGCAAATGCGTCGGCTTGGGCGTCGTTCTCCGGTAACACAAAATAGGGCTTTTCAAACAATGCTGCATCCAGTTCCTCCATATCGACGAACTGTTGAATCTCAATGGCACTTCGCGAAGCAATTCGCAGTTCTGCAATCTCCGATGGTTCTACCTGTATGTATTCTCCTTTGCTGTATTCGTATCCTTTGACAACGTCGCCGCTTTCGACCGGTTCTTCGTCAGAGGCGGACACCTTCTGATGACGAACGCGCTCGCCAGTCCTGCGATCGATCTCGTGAAAGTGAATCTCGCTCTTTGCCTCAACAGCGGGAAAGAGCTTGACGCCAAACGAGACCAACGATATCCGAATTTCGCCTGACCAGAAAGGACGCGCCATACAAAAGACTCCCTCGTCAATTCAGATGCTTGATGCGATTGAGAGTTGCCCTGTTCCAGGTCCGCGGAAAACCATTGGCGCGAAAGCAGCGTCCTATAACTCTGCGTTAGGTGATTCCGCCATGATACGAAAACTCAAATCCGGACAATTCCGCATATATTCGCGCAAGAAAAACCCTTCAACCGGCAAGCGCCGCAACCTGGGCACCTTCGAGACGCTTGAGAAAGCAAAGCAGCATGAACGCGACGTCCAGTATTTCAAGCGGCATTGACTGATGAGCGCTTAGATGCCGGTCTTGAGGGGAAACGCAGCCGGGCTAGTAATAGGAGTTGGAATGACCACCGCGAAGAAGAAGTGGGTCGGCATAGTAAAAACCGCCTCAACCTTTCCTCCCGAAGGGTTGTTCATTAACACGCACAAAAAGGCTTATTTCGAAATTCGTTACTACTTGCGGGTAGTGTTTTCGCCGTTTTTCAACCACCTGCAGACCCGCATCCACGCACCCTCTTGACCGATCGGCAATTTCGCAGCCTTGCAGGCCCGGATCCTGGCTCATTTTGCCCTCCCATAAGCCCAGCGATTTTGAAGGCTGCGCAAAATTCCCTGTGGAGCGCTAAGACGCGCCTGTACTTTACCGCCGCAGCGAGCGTCCGATTCCGCTTGGTCGGTCAAGCCCAGCGGATCAGTGGGGATTCAGCCAGCTTAAAATCGTCCCTTCTGGCTGTTCCACCATAAATAAGGATGAAAAAGTGGTCAAAATTATATAGACAAAATGTGATTTAAGTCACAGACTGTGATGCATGTCACGCGTACAATTTTCTGCACAGGAAAAATTCTTCAGCTCTGTTTGGTAGTAGGTAGGTTGAAAGACTGTTTACCCCAACCTGGAGGTAGCTATGCCCCTGACTGTCATCCTTGCCGTTGGTTTGGATTCATGGAAACTAACCGCCCAGAGTTCCGTCCTCAGATCCGCAGGATACGTCATCGTATCCGCAAAGACCATCCAGGACGCAATCGATCACTTCAAGGCCGGCGACTTCGACCTCGTCTTGCTTGACAACTCCATCTCTGTAGAAAACAGGGAAAAACTGACCTTCCTGATTCGAGCATCGGGTTCACGAACACCCGTGGCAAGCATCGTGCACTCCTCCGCAGACTACCACTCTTTTGCTGACGCGACCCTCGGGAACGAATCTCTCGCCATACTCACGGGTATGGGCGAGCTTCTTGCGAAAAGGTCTGGGATGTCGGTGGTGAAGGCAAGCACACGGAGCGATACGCAGGAACCCGCTGTCGCATAACTCCGGCATCCGTGCGTTACGCAGTTTCCCGGGGGGACCGAATCCGCTCAGTTCGAGCAGAGGTGGATGGATGGCAACTTTGCATTTGATACACACTCGAAGGGCTTCGAAGCTTCCAACAAGTAACTTCGCGACCCAGGATCTCGGAGATCCTGCGCACTCTCGAAGAGATCGCCTTGGCGAGGAATATCCACCACGCACCTTTGTGCCCATCGAGTGGGACAGCGGGCGTTGGCCGTATAGGACAGGAGAATTCTTCAGGGGCTTGCCAGAGAAAGCGAGGAGCGAGTTTGAATGGCTCGCAGCCCCGGTCTGCTGCCAGAAGTCTACGGTTTTATTCACAGAACAGCAATATCCCCGCAGCGTCTTGTGCCTGCTTGAGGGAAGGGTCAAACTCTGGGTTGACTCCATCGACGGTAGAAGGCTCATTATTGGAATCGCAGAGCCGGGAGAGATCCTGGGACTCACCGCCGCGGTCTCCGGTGATCGCTACGGGATGATCGCAGAGTCGCTTTTCTCCTGCGTGGTCGCACGAATCGATCGGGAGTGCTTTCTCGACTTCCTGATACGTCACACGGTTGCCTATCGAAATGTGGCGCACCAGTTGAGCCAGGAATACACGCGGAGCCGCGAACAGTCGCGCATGCTCGGCCTCTCATTGACCGCAGCTGCCAAGCTAGCCCGGCTCCTGGTCGGGTGGTGCGCGGAAGGCCAGCAGACTGAGCACGGCATCCGCATTCAGTGTGCGCTCACGCATCAGGAGATTGGCGAGCACATCGGCGTCTCTCGCGAAACCGTCACGCGCACTATGCAGGAACTCAAGAAGCGGGACCTCGTCGAGCAACGCGGGGCGACCTTGATGATATCTAACTTCCGCGGTCTCGAAATCTTTGCAGGCGCGGCATGTTGACTCGGCGGGGGATTCAATGAAGAAGCGTATTCTCAACGTCAAATTAGGAGATGCTGTCGTTATCTCTGCATCTTCATCAGCCAAGCGCTCTGCCACCACAGAGCGGATGTCCACCGTATCGGCAGTCCGTTCCAAGTCATTTGACGCGGGCGGCCTCTGTTTCCGGAATGACGGAAAAGAGTGGCGCGGCCGGCACCGGGCTTATCTTACGGCACAGACTCAAGAAGTGAGCGAGAGAAATCATCTCGAAAATCCTCTCTTAGAGCTCAGCGGAGAAGAGAGAAGCCGCGAAGAACAAAGGCAGATTGAACAGGCCAAACGGAAAACGGAGAATGCGATCCTCGCTTATCTGCTAACTTTCCGGCAGGAAAATGAGTGGCTCCGGCTGAGCCTTCGCGAACTGCGCAGAATTGCGGCGTTGCATGGAATCACTGTGAAGAAGCGCACGCGCGCGCGGACGTCAGCTTCTCGCGTCCAACCCATCAATGCACTTCCAGATTCGCTTGATCGGTCTGGCCAAAAGCATCAGCCTGCGCCCGCCTCAAATAATGCGCAAGTTTTTGGGGGAAAAGTGTTCAATTTTGAGCATCTTCAATAACGGATTGTGATTAGGCTCACCGTTAGTAATTGTCGGATCACTGTGCACACGGGGCTCCTCTGGAACGGGGCTCCGTGATTTTTTTTGCTTCGAGACTTGACCTCAACACTTAAGCAGGATCAGCCAGCACCTGGTGACTCACCGGGCACACAAAACAGGGAATCTGGCCAAGGTGCGGAACAATGTGATCGATGGCAACCGTCTCCGCCACGAGCAGCACATGGTGCACGCCGCAAATGGGAGGGCCAGTGTCCTTCTTTCTGAAGCACGATAAGGCCATGCTAATCTCCCGTTTGGAATTATTCTTGATGTTCTCGTAATTTACAGGAAAGTCTCCGAGCCTGACAAGGGCGATTGGCGCCTCTGGCAATAGACTCGCCTCCAAGGAGTTGCATTTGTCCAGTGGGAGGAGTCGAAACGATATTGAATCGAAGAGAGTTCGTAAATCTTGTTGGAGCGGGAACGGCAGCGGTCGGCCGCTGCGCAAGTTCTACGCCGGATCTAATCATCTCCGACCTCAGCATGCTAGCGGTGAATGATTTTCAGGCGGCGGCCCAGCTCAGGAACGCGCCTTGCTCGTCGCGCCGGGTAAGTTCTTTGCAATTGTTCGGTCGCAGACAGACTCTCCCGCTTAACCGTGATAAAGCAGATGGATGCCGTACTCTCCGAGGAACTATGTTTGCCCGGTTTGCGGGGCGCAACCCGGCGAACTCTGCAAGCTGACAACTGGTGAACCTCGCTTCAGTCCTCACATGGAACGCAAGTGGATCGCAGACGACCACCGTAAAGGAATTGTGCCCGGAGAGGACCCGCCCGATTCTGAGCTGCAGCTCCCCGGCGCGCGGGTTGCACGTCGACCGAAGTAGGCGAGAGATGACCGAGCGACGCGAGCACCATTTATAGGCTCGGACACTGCTTTTTATCCAATCGAGTTGTATTTATCGGGCTCCGGGTCGGGCTGAGGGAAGGGCTCTTGGAATAGGTCAATTCCCCTCACGCGAAAGTGTTATCGCCCAATAGAGAAATCTTTCCTAGACTCGACCTGGTGTTGCCGGTGACGTTGAGTGCGTCCGATTCAAAAACGTTGCTATGAAATAGGACACCCTGAGGTCTATCGGTGACAAACCTTTCAACCCTTATAGAAAAACTGACCGACATTGAACGATCGATAGGAGTGGAAAGCAATTACGTTCTCCTCAGCAAGGTGATCGATGCACACGACTGTGCCCTCCAGATGCAGAAAGACGCATTGGGAGCCACTCGGAGGGAACCAACACAAGAAGTGGCACAGGGGTTTCTGGAGAAGCTCGGCCTCTTTTCACGAAAGACGCGTGAAAAGTGATCTGAAGCAAATTGCGCCCGTGCCAACATCAGGTCCGCGAAGGGAACACGGCGCGCAACCCCAATGCTCTTAGATATTTGGCTGCTTTGAGTAGCCGCTGGGCCATATTCGGTTCGGAGAAATCGAGGGGTATGTAGGTAGCTTCGGATGGGCCGCGATACCCGTCATCCGTTATCAGCAGCTAGTTCTTGCTCATGCGCCCGCGCAGCCGCTTCAGCACACTGGGCGGCACCAGACCGGTCACATCGCCGCCAAAGCTGAAGACTTCCTTCAGCATCCGCGAGCTGATAAATGAGTAACGCCCCGCCGGCTGCAGAAACACTGTCTCGATCTCCGGAGCCAGCCGCCGGTTCATAAGTGCCATCTGAAACTCGTGCTCGTAGTCGGAGATGGCGCGGATCCCCCGCAGCACCGCAGTCGCACCCAGTTGCCGCGCAAAATCCACCATCAGCCCGTCAAACGTCGCCACGGACACATTGCCCAGTGCACTTGTCGACTCCCTGAGCATCTCCACGCGCTCCTCCACCGTGAACAGCGGATTCTTCACTGGATTGTTCAGGATGCCGACCGTCAGGTGCTCAAACAGCTTTGACCCGCGCTGAATCAGGTCGACATGCCCGTTTGTCGGTGGGTCGAATGTGCCGGGATAAAGGGCCCTGACGCTCATGAGATTTGCTCTGGTCGGATTCTAGCAGCGAACTCCGCGTCCTCGTCCCACTTCACACCCCGGCCCCCGAATCCGTAGTCCCTGAGTCCTTGCCTTTACCCTTTTCGACCGCGTACCGCTTCCTTCGCCTCAGCGGGCCCGGTTGCCGGCACCTCGGGAACATCCGCCTTGACGGCGCCGATGTTCAGTTTCTTGCGTAGCTCGGCGTCCATCTTGACGAAGATGTCCTTGTTTTCCTTGAGAAATGTGCGCGTGTTCTCGCGTCCCTGCCCGATGCGCTCGCCGGAGTAGCTGTACCACGCGCCTGATTTCTCCACGATGTTGTTGGCCACCGCCAGGTCCAGCACGTCGCCTTCCCGGCTGATGCCTTCCCCATAAAGAATGTCGAACTCGGCTTCCCGGAATGGAGCGGCCACCTTGTTCTTGACGATCTTCACTTTGGTGTGCGATCCGGTTACTACGTCGCCCTCTTTTACCGCGGCGATGCGCCGGATATCCACGCGCACTGACGAATAGAACTTGAGCGCCCGACCGCCCGTCGTGGTCTCGGGATTGCCGAACATAACCCCAATTTTTTCACGAATTTGATTGATGAAAATTAGCGCCGTTCGCGATTTTGAAACCGAGCCGGTGAGCTTGCGCAGGGCCTGCGACATGAGACGCGCCTGCAATCCCATATGCGAGTCGCCCATTTCGCCGTCCAGTTCGGCCTTGGGCACCAGGGCCGCCACCGAGTCCACTACCAGAACATCGATCGCGCCAGATTTGACCAGTGCCTCTGTAATCTCCAGGGCCTGCTCGCCGCTATCCGGCTGAGAAACCAGCAGGTTATCCACGTCCACCCCGAGCTTCTTCGCGTAGGCGGGGTCAAGCGCGTGCTCGGCGTCCACAAAGGCCGCCAGCCCACCCAGCCGCTGGGCCTCGGCAATGATCTGTAGTGTGATAGTCGTCTTGCCCGATGACTCCGGCCCGAAAACCTCAGTCACACGGCCGCGGGGAATGCCGCCCACACCCAGGGCAGCGTCGAAGCTGATGGAGCCCGTGGAGATAACTGCAATGGGCAGAAGGGCTTCCTTGGAACCGAGGCGGACGATGGACCCCTTTCCAAATTGCTTTTCAATCTGCGAAAGCGCAAGTTCTACTGCCTTTGTGCGGTCGTCCTTGGTGCGGTCTTCGGCGATGGCCATGGGGGCTCCTTGAAAGTGCTCACTTCAACGCGGGCTTCTCCCGTTTCTCTACAGGAAATACGCGGCGAGCTGAAACGCATTTGGATCGGATTGTAGCAGGGTGAGACAGTCCTTGGCAGGGAAAAATGGCGAATAAAGGGAGAAAGTTTGGCGACGCCCCGTACAGCGATGATTCTGCTCATCTTGACACTTGGACGGCGTAGGTGTGGAGTCCTCAGACAGTGTAGGCGCCGATCCGTGTTTCCTTGCAGGTCAAGGGGTCGCATGAACGGTCCAGTGCTTCGTATTCCGGGTCGTGATCCTTGCGGAAGGTCCGGAAGGCTTCTTCGCTAGCCCAACGATCAATGGTCAGGTAGTTGCCAGGAATGTAGGCGTCGCGCAGGAGCTCTGTGCCTATGTAATCCGGAGAAGTCTTGAAGAGTGTCGCCCAGGGTCCGGCAGGACCGTAAGCGGCCTCAAACTCGGCAATCTTCTCCTCGACAATCTCGAACTGCCACACAACCACAAACATCTCAGCCCCGATTCACTGTACTTATGGTAGCGCAGCAGGCGGCCGCTCAGCTTACCGCGCCCCGCTTACCGCTGCAGCAGGTCGATCGGTTTGGTGAAGTCGGTCACGCGGATGTGTTTGGCCAACGTTGGGTGCTGGCGCTCCAGTGCCAGGTACATCTCCCACGCCACTCGGCGGTAGCTGAAGTGGCCGGCGGGGCCCGAGCGGAGTTCGGAGATGTATTGGGCTTCGGCGAAATCCATTTTGAAGAGGCTGCGGATACGTGTGGCGAGCGGGAAAAGGTAGAGTGCAGATTGAGCGGCTTCCGGCGCACCGCTAGCTGCCACTTGCGCGCTGGCGCGGTGAGCCTCATCGATGGCGGATTGGTATTCCGACAGTACACCAGCCTCCTCCAGGATGTGTACTTCCGGACCCAGGTCTGCGCCGCTCGGAGTTTCATAGCCGTGGAGGGCTGTGAACGGCTGAATAATCTGGGTGCAGCGGCGGTGCCTGTGCATGTCCCGGAACCCCCCAATATCCATCAGAATGTCAAACCGCAACCCCGCTCCGGCGTGGAAGGCGCGAAGTGCTTCGTCGTGGCGGCCGCGGTGGCGGAGGCCTAGTTCGATGATCTCAGTGATACGAGCTTGAGGGAGTTGGGCCACGAGGTCGCGGATCTGACGGTAAGGGCGGTGCGACGCGGAATAAAGAAGCGTGGCGGCCAGTTCGGCTTCGAGGGTCTCCGTGCGCTCGACCAGGTCTACCAGCGGGGCCTCTGCGATGGGATGGCTGGCGAGAAGTTCGGCAGCGGCCTGTGCGAGCTCGGCCTGCGTTTGGAATAAGTAGGTGTTGGGCTGGGCGTATTTGACCAGCGTAGGAGCGGTGTGGATTTCGCGCGTAAGGAGATCGGCAGCTTCGTCGACGAGGACGGAATCATCGTCGTTGCCAATTGCAGCAAGTTTTTCAACGAAAGCGGCAGCGGCTTGAGCGTTGACGTTCCACGCGGGACCGGTGGCGGCTTCGCGGAGTTTCAGGCCCAGATCGCGGATTTCCTCAGCAGGATGGGAGAGCAGGCGCGAGACCTGGGTTTCAAGGGTCCGCGCGTTGACGATCTGGCCAAGGGAGGTGTTGGTGGCCAAGGGGAGCAGGTAGCGGGCCACGTCGAAGGCGCGCGCTTTGAGAGTGCGCTCGTAGGCATCGGGCTTCAGGGTCTCCGGGCAGGGAACGCGACGACGCAGAGCCCCAAGGACCTGGGTGGTGGTGCGTTGGTAAGTCGCGAAGAGATTCTCGATGGTCTTGGAGTAGATTTGCGCGGGCTCGGCGTGCGACCCAAAATCGGGGAAAAACCACCCGGATTTGAGGAAGTTCTGATAGCGAGTTGACCGCTCCTGACCGTCCCAGCGCTGTTCGTCGACCAGAACGATGGCGGCGAGCAGAGAGAGACGCTCGACCGCGAAGGCGATGTGGGCTAGATCGGCGATGGAGCGGTGGCCGTATTGGAAGTAGAAGGTATTCAGGAACTGCTCAGCGCGTTGAGTGCTGATCTCAGTAAGGGACTCTCGCATGGAAAGAGAAGACCGAGAGTACTTGGCCATGGCGTAGGCCAGGACCTCAGGGTCAGCGCCGTGGACGGCGTAGACATCGGTTTGATTTCGGGCGCCGGGAGGGAGAAAACTTTCGCTGGACATGAATGAGGGCTCGCGAACAGAATACGGCATGGGAGCACAGGTGCGGCTGTGCATCCCGGAGGCACCTCCGTACGTCGATAACTACTGGGTGAATGCCACGGGAGGTTGGGGAGCGACCGATGCAGGAATTTCTGGTACGAACGTCGCACAGGCCGCGGCCGCTGCCTTCAGGGCGCTGGGCAATGACCCAGCGGTGGAACGACCTTCTATTTGCGCATTGGCCGGTGGCGGTAGCGCAGGTGGCCGCTCTGATGCCCGAAGGCTTGCAGGTGGATACTTTTCAGGGATCGGCATGGCTCGGAGTAGTGCCGTTTTGGATGGACAGGATCAAGCTTCGGGGAGTGCCCCCGGTGCCCGGAGCGCGAAGCTTCCCCGAGTTGAATCTGCGAACCTACGTGCGGGACCAGACGACACGGACACGGGGAGTGTATTTCTTCTCGTTAGATGCGAGCAACCTGCTGGCGGTGGTGGCGGCACGGACGTTCTATAACCTGCCCTACCACTGGGCAGAGATGTGGCTGGATCGCAGGTCTGAGCGGGAATTTGCGTTTTACAGCCGACGGCATTGGAGCAAGCAGCCGGTGATCTTCAAGGCACGGTATCGAGGACTGGGTCCGACGCGCAAGCTTGCCGAGACCAGGAGCGGAACACTTGAGTACTTTCTTACCGAGCGCTACTGCCTGTTCACGCGAAACAGGGCCGGACAAACAATCCGGGCGAACATTCATCACGTCCCGTGGCCCTTGGAAGAAGCCGAAGCGGAAATTGAGAGGAACGATCTGGCCGCTGCAATCGGGATCAAGCTACCGAATGAGGAACCAGTGCTGCACTATTCGCGGCGGCTGGCGGTGTACATCTGGCCACCGGAGTTGGTCAGGCCCGCGTTGGCCGGGCTCCCGGTGACGGCGGCCGTGGCGCCTTCCGGGTAAAGACAAATTACAGATTACTGATGACAGCTTGTAGTTATAAGTGGCAATGAAGAACACAGATATGAGGGCTCTGCGCTCGCCGCATAGAGAGACGAGATGCGGTTTTCTAACTGGCGCACGCGGGAGCTCGATATAAGCTTGAACAAGACGATGGATTCCCTTCCCCCAAGGCCAGCGCGGCGCGGCATGGAGGCCTTTGCCTCTCGCGATTTCAGACGGTATCAGCTGGCCCGTGTGGCCGCTATCCTTGGCGCCGAGGCGCAGACGGTGGCCGTGGCCTGGCAAGTGTATTCAATCACGCACCGGCCGCTGGACCTAGGGTATACAGGTCTGGCGCTGTTTCTGCCGGGACTGTTGTTTCTGCTTCCGGCGGGACACGCGGCCGACCGGTTCGACCGGCGCGAGATCATTCTGATTTGCTATGGGGTGCAATTCGTCTGCACTATTGCGCTGCTGGGACTTTCGCGAGCTGACTCGCACGATGTGTTTTCTATTTATGTGGTGCTGTTTTTTATTGGAACGGCACGTGCATTTTCAGGGCCAGCGAGTTCCGCCCTGGTTCCCCACATGGTTCCTGAAAAGCACTTTGTAAACGCGGTGACATGGGGCGGAGCGATTTTTCAGTTCGCCAACATCACGGGACCAGCGTTGGGAGGGCTGCTGTTCACGCTGCCGTTGCTGACCTGGATGCCCGACACCCGACTGCAGGGGGCGGGCATTGTGTATGTCTTCAACCTGGGACTGCTGTGCTGGTTTCTGATTCTGGTGGGGAGTCTGCACGTGCGGCCGGGCAGAATGGAACATCGCGCCGCGTCGATCAAGGTGGTGATGGCGGGGTTCCACTACCTACGCCGCTCGCCGCTGCTGCTGGGAGCAGCTTCGCTTGACCTGTTTGCGGTGTTACTGGGCGGACCCGCCGCCCTGATGCCAATTTTTGCGCACGAGATTTTGCACCAGGGTCCGCGCGGACTGGGATTGCTGCGGGCGGCTCCGGCGACCGGGGCGCTTGCAATGTCGCTGGTAATGGCACGGTTCCCTTTTCGCCGCCGGGCAGGACTTCGTATGTTTGTGTGCGTAGCCATTTTCGGTGCGGCCATCATTATTTTTGGACTTTCGCGAAACTTGTGGCTCTCGCTCGGTGCGCTGTCTTTGGCGGGAGCGGCAGATACGATTAGCGTGATCATTCGCGGATCCCTCATGCAACTGGCCACTCCGCCTGAAATGCGAGGGCGGGTAAGCGCTGTGAACTCGCTCTTCATTGGCGCATCAAATGAACTGGGCGAATTTGAGAGCGGGCTCACCGCGCAATGGTGGGGCGCGGTACGGGCTACGGTGGTGGGTGGGCTCGGGACGCTGGCCGTGGCCGGGCTTTGGACAGCTCTGTTTCCGGCGCTGCGGCGCGCCGATGAGCTTACCGCGGAGGCGCTGCGGAAAGAGCAGGTGGCTGGTCCCAGATGACAGGTGACAGATGTTGCCCCAATCGCAGCAGCCGCCACCAGCGAGCCTTAACTGTTATCTGTGACCTGTCATCTGAAATCTGCAACAGGAGACTGTATGAGGACCTGGAAGGTAATCCTCGCCACGACGGCGATCACGCTCGCCGTTGGTGGCGCTTATCTGTTTATTGTTTTCAAGCATCGAGCGAATCCGGGCGTGATTGGACAGAACGATGCAAGCCAGACGATGAGCAAAGACGATCTGGCGGTGGTGCGCTCCTTTTTCCCGGCTCATTTTGAGGATCTACAGCGGCTCGAAGGCACGAGTGTGTGGATGAGAAACGGATACACCATGCCCTACTATCCATACGTTGGCGGGCACGTGGTGTTCACCAAACGGGTTGGGCTGATTCCAGCGGCGCAGCGATTAGAGATAAAGAAGATTGTGAAAGCAACCGTTCCGGGAAAGGAAGATGACAGCATCGAGCACGGCAGCCGCCAAGCCTTTGCGGTGTTTGCGATCCCCGAAGGCACGGATCTTTTCGCGACTCCGGTCGGCTACATGGAGGGCGAGCAGGAAGCGTATTACACAGATCTGCTGTTCTACTACGACGACCCGCACACGATTTACGACAACTGGCCCAAGGATGTGTGGGCGACTATCGACGCACACCAGGTGAAACCGGGGATGAGTGAGTTGGAGACGCGGATGTCAATTGGGCAGAAGTCACATGCGGACGGCGAAAAGGAGGGCGACCGCACGGTGACTTACGACCAAAATGGGAAGCAGTGGACGGTCACCTATGTAAAGAACCACGCTACGACGATTGTGACGGCGAACTAGAGCCAGTAAACGAGATAGTTTTAAACGCGAACATCCCAATTTATCGCAAAAGAAATCGGGCGCCTGCCATCACATTTGGCAGACGCCCGAGAATTGAGACTAAACGCCATACAGGAGACCAATTCAGGAGTCAGATACAGAGTATCGAGAGGGTGAATCCGCGTCTTGGACCATTGGGGTGAGCCTTTGATCGTCCAATAGGTGGAGATTGGGCTAGACCCTCCTGCGTTAGTCTGGTTCCAAACTCGTGCATAGGCAGGATTTCCGGACTAATGTTGTGGTGCGCCGGTTTTTCGCTTGCAGGTTCCGACTGGGAGAAGTTACCCACGCTTCAGTGGACGAAAATCATACCAATTCGAAGGAAGCAAGGGTAACGATCGCCCGACCTGTTGCCCTGCGTCCTGACTTCATGAGTGGGCGCCATCGCCTGCGGCGGCTGACCGCGCTGCTGCTCTTCGGGTGCGCGTTGACGGCCTTGGCGCTGGAGCCTTCCACACCCTTGGCGAACTATGGGCGGCAGGCTTGGGTGATGGAAAACGGCCTGCCACAGAACACCGTGCAGGCACTGGTGCAGACGCAAGAGGGGTTTGTATGGCTGGGAACCGAGGTGGGGCTGGTGCGGTTCGACGGGAATGGGTTCGTGATGTTCGACCGCAATACGAAGCCCGGAGAGGGCGGGCCGGCGCTACCGGGGAACGATGTGCGGTGTTTGCTGGCGACGAAGGATGGGGCGCTTTGGGTTGGGACCAGCGAAGGGCTAGTGCGGTGGAAGGATGGGGCGGTTACGGCGTTTACAACCAAGGATGGGGTGCCTGGGAACGTGATCTTGGGGTTGGGAGAAGATCAGCTCGGTCAATTTTGGGTGTGGACTGATCAAGCGCAAGCGCGACTCGATGGAAGCCGGTTTATTACCTATTGGACGGTGGACGCGACAGGCGGAGGCGGTGCGAGTCCATCTGTCGGAGTGATACCCGCGCAGGGCTGGTTGCCTCAATCCTCACCAATCGGTGAAACGGTATTGGCTAACAAGAGCGCGTTACAGGTGATGCGCGGGGTAAAGGTGGTTGCACACTTAGCCGTAGGCCATGAGCTCCCTGGGAGCCGTATTCAAATTGTTTTCGCGGACCGCGAGGGGAGTTTGTGGGTCGGCACGAACGGCGGACTGGCGCGGTGGTTTGCGGGCAAAGTGGAATTGCTGCCAGTGACAGATCCGCTGGCGAGAGCGAGCGTGCTGGCCCTGATGGAAGACCACGAGGGTGATCTGTGGGCGGGCACGGAGGCGGGGGGGCTGCACATCCTGCGCGACCAACGATTCCGAAGCATCGGAGCGCATGAAGGACTTACTTCCGATGCGACGACTACCGTGGTGGAAGACCGCACGGGGCGTCTGTTTGTGGGAACGAGCGATGGAGGGCTGAATGTTCTACCGCACAATGGAGCGGTGCCGGGCGCGGCGAGCGCCTTCGCGGTGCGCGATGTGCTGTTGAGCGACGTGATCCTGTCATTGGCCGCGGCGCCAAACGGCAATCTTTGGGTGGGCACGCCGGACGGGCTGAATCGGATTCGCGGAAGCGCGGTGGATGCGTTTACCTCGGCGGATGGGTTGCCAGATGACTTCATTCGGTCGCTGTTGGCGGATGCGGCCGGTTCGGTATGGATTGGGACACGGCGCGGGCTGGCGCACTTAACGTTCCAGGCTGACAGCAAAGGGGCAACGCTTTCCGGTGCACACATGCAGATTTTTACGCAGGCCGACGGACTGGGCAGCGACCTTGTGGGCGCGATGGCGCGAGATAAGTACGGCGACCTTTGGGTAGCCACGTTTGCCGGCTTATCGCGATTGCACGGAGGGAAGATTCAGAACTACACGACCGCGGATGGACTGTCGAGCAACGTGATTACGGCGCTGCTGGCGCGCAGTGACGGAACGCTGCTGATCGGGACGCAGGACCATGGATGGAATGTGTGGGATGGGAAGAGATTCTCCGCGACGAAAGGCGATGGCCTGGAGCAGACGACGATTCACGCGATCCTGGATGACGGCGCGGGACACTTGTGGTTTGCAACGGGAAACGGAATTGCGCGATGCGACTGCAACGGAATGGGCAGTGGAATGCCAGCGACGGATTGTTCGCATTGGATTGAGTTTGGAGCCGCCGATGGGCTACGGAGCCGCGAGACAGCTACCAATAGCCACCCCTCAGCGTGGCGTGCGCGGGACGGACACTTGTGGTTTGCCACTCCCAAGGGAGTTGTGGAGGTGGACCCCATGCACTTCCCTGTCAACACGGTTCCGCCGCCGGTGGCGCTGGAGCGGTTTGTGGTGGACGATGTGCCACTGCGCGGGGCAGGGCCCTGGTTGAAGGTTGAATCAGGACACGTCCATTTCGAGTTTGATTACGCGGGGCTGAGCTTTGTTGCGCCGCAGAAGGTGCGCTATCGGTATATGCTGGAGGGCTTCGACCGGAGCTGGACCGAGGCCGGAATGCGGCGCTCAGCTTATTACACAAACATTCCGCCGGGGCGCTACACCTTTAGGGTGCAGGCGGCAAATAACGATGGATTGTGGAACAGGGAGGGGGCGGCGCTTGCTTTTGAACTGCAGCCGCATTTTTACCAGACAATCTGGTTTTATTCGCTGGTGTTCGCGTCGATGGTGGGCATGGTGGTGCTACTGCAGAAGCGGCGGCTGGTAAGGGCGGAGCGGGAGTTCAATGCAGTGCTGGGAGAACGGAACCGCATTGCGCGCGAGATTCACGATACGCTGGCGCAGGGCTACGTGGGGATCAGCGTGCAGTTGGAAGTGCTGGCGGAATTGCTCCGACTGAGCAAGACGGAAGCAGCAGCGAAGCACCTGGATTTAACTCGAGGCTTCGTACGCGAGGGTCTGGCGGATGCGCGGCAATCGATCTGGGCTCTGCGCTCGCAGGACTCTGGCGAGTCAACGCTGCCGGTGCAGTTGCGACGGATGGTGGAGGCTGAGGACGGGCATGGCCTAGAGGCACGGTTCAGCATCTTCGGCGCATACAGGACGCTGCCGCCGGGAACAGAGCGTGAAATTCTGCGCGTCGCACAGGAGGCCATCCATAATGTGAAGAAGCATGCAGGTGCGAAACATCTGTTTGTCCAATTAGAGTATGGACCCGCTGCAATTTCGTTGGAAGTACGCGATGATGGGCGAGGATTTGCGGACACTGCGGCCACACCGGGGCATTATGGGCTAACCGGAATGCAGGAACGGGCCGCCGCCATTGGCGGAACACTCGAGGTAACGAGCGAGTCTGGATCAGGCACAACCATAAGACTTCGAGCCGCGGCGGCGCGAGAGAACCGAAGGAGCATTAGTGACGAACAAAGCTGAGGGAGAGTCAATTCGCGTAATGGTTGTTGAGGACCATCACGTAGTGAGACAGGGACTGGTGGCGCTGCTTAATGTGGCGGAGGGCCTCGAGGTAGTGGGCGAGGCAGCCGACGGCGTGGAAGCGATCACGCAATTTCGCAAATGCCAGCCAGACATTACGCTGATGGATCTGCGTCTACCCCGGATGGGCGGAGTGGACGTGATTGAGCGGTTGCGGATGGAGACGCCACAGGCGCGGTTCATTGTGCTGACGACTTATGACGGCGACGAAGATATCTATCGCGCACTGCAGGCGGGCGCGCGCGCCTATCTGCTGAAAGGCATGACGAGTGAGGAACTGATTGCGACCATCCGGGCAGTTCATTCCGGAAAATCGCATATTCCTCCGGCGATTGCCGAGAAGCTGGCCGAGCGCATGGGCACCGAGGAACTGACGCCGCGCGAGTTCGACGTGCTGGAACAGATTGTGCACGGCAAGAGCAACAAAGAGATTGGAACCGAACTGGAGATTTCAGAAGCTACTGTCAAAACCCACATCAACAGTTTGCTGGGCAAGCTTGGTGTGACCGACAGGACACAGGCGGCGACGGCGGCAATTCAACGTGGCATTGTTCCGCTGGAATCCTTGAGAAAGCCAAGACCATGAGATTGTTTGTTGGACTTGGGATTGTTTTGTTGATGCTCTCGTCTCTTGCTCAGGCGCAGAAAACTGCATGGCGGCAAGCTACCGATGCGGAACTGGCATCGGTGTTGCCGGCCCGGGCGCCAGTGGAGAAGGAACATATTGAAACGGAAATGCGCACTGCGTCGGGAATCGTCAACAGCAAAGGGCATTTCATTGCCGGAGTGGTGCTGCTGACAGCCGGGTATTCGGCAGATGGCAAGTACTCGCATTACCTGTTGGTGCAGGTTCCGATACGGATCGGCGGGATTGCATTGAAGCCGGGTGAATACATCTTCGGATGGACTCGGGCACAGGAAAACGAAGTGTTGACCGTGCATTTCCATGTGGCCACGACAGGTGCACTGGTGGGAACGACAAAGGCACATCTGATTGCCGGGTCGAACCGCGTGACGAGCCTGAGGATCTGGCCACCGAAGGATAAGGCGATGATTCAGATTGGGCGGTTTGGGATTCCTTACGAAATTGGGGAAGAGTAGCGGGCGACATCACTTGCTGAGATATTTCATCCCGGTATCGCACATGATGGTCACTATGGTTGCACCGGAGCCGAGCTGCTCCGCCAATCGCAGAGCGGCAATCACGTTGGCGCCAGTGGAGGTTCCCGCAAATACGCCTTCCTCCTTTGCCAGCCGCAAAGTCATTGCTACGGCTTGTTCCGTGGAGACCTGTTCAATCTGATCAGCAATGCCGGGGTGCCAGAGCGGCACAACGTAACCCGCTCCGATGCCATCGATCTTGTGAGCGCCTGATTGGCCGCCGGATAATACCGGGGATTCGGCGGGCTCGACGGCTACGAGCTTGACTTGGTTGTTATGGCTGCGCAGGGCTTCACCGGTACCACGCAACGATGCTGCGGTTCCCACACTTTGTACGAAGCCATCGATGTTGCCATCAGTCTGATCCCAAATCTCGTCGGCGAGTTGATGATAGGCCGCGAGTTGGTCCGTGTTATTCATCTGATCGGTCCAGAAGGCTCCAGTTTCCACGGCGACAATGCGAGCTGCTTCAATCATGTTGCGGGTCAGCTTCTCCGTCATGCGGCCACTCTCGCTGGGAACGATTTGAAGATTGGCTCCCAGGATTTTCATGTGCTGGAGTTTTTCGCGAGCGAAAGCGTCGGACGTGACGAGATGCAGGGGGTATCCCTTCACCGCGCAAACGAGAGCCAGGGACACACCGGTGCTGCCGCCAGTGTATTCAACCACGGGGCCCTCCGCGGTGAGACGCCCGTCAGCCTCCGCGGCTTCGATCATGGCAAGCGCCATGCGGTCCTTCATACTACCTGTTGGGTTTTCACTCTCGAGCTTGAGCAGGATGCTGGCGCCATTCGTGGGCACGATGTTGCGCAACGCCAGCAGAGAGGTGTTGCCTATGCATTGAAGGATGGACGGTTGCAGTTCTTTCATGATGTTGATCTACTCTTCAGATGCAGGTAGAAGCAGCCGGTCGCAAATTCCAGTCGTGGGTGTTCATTCGATCAGGAGAAGCGGCTTCACATTCTCAAAAAAGAGCAAGGCCCGCGTAACGCGGGCCTTTGTCAGTGAGGGAGGGCTGCTGGAAGAGACTATTTCTGCGCGGTCAGCACCGGCTTTGCGGCCACTGGATTCACCTGGGCATTGAGGTAGTTTGCCAGATCGTCGATGTCCTGCTGTGTGCCGACCATGGGGGGCATGAAGCGGTGATATGGTGAATCGGCCTTATCCTCGTGAAGCATTTGAATGAAGTTGCTGATGTTGGCGCGGTCGCGGCCGGCGAGGAGTTGAGCCAGAGGGCGGTAGCCGTTCAGCGTATGGCAGGAGCCGCATTCGCCGCGGAAGATCGCTTCGCCGCGCGAGTAGGTTGAGGCCGGTGCGGTGTCTCCGGGCGCGTGCCAGACCCACTCGGAGTGAGACAGATAGCCTTGCTGGTTGATGCGCGCGACGGATGGGACACGGACACCGTTCGAATACATCCAGCGGCCGATGACGTAGGGTTTGCGAAGCATTTCGCGCGAGTATTCGCCGGCGCCTGTGGCCATGAGCGCGAGGAGGAGCACAGCGACGGCGTGGGAGAAATTGAAGTCGACCGGGTTGCGATAGGCGAGATAGTAGGCGACACCCACGATGGTGGCCGAGGTAACGATGATGACGAGCGCCATGCGAGTAACGGCGGAGAATGTTCCGGCGTTGATGGTGTCAATGCCCAGAGCCAGCAGAGCCTGCTGCGAGGCGGGGACCATCATGTAATACCAAATCATGAGGAAGGGCATGGCGACGAAGGAGGGGAGAAGCCACTTGACGCTCCACTTGACCTTGCTGGCCTTGAGGCCGGGGCACTTTTCGCCGTCGATACGGCTAGCGGTGATGAGCGCCCATATGCCGGCCAGCGAAGTGCAAACGCAGATGCGCAGAAAGAGGCTGGGCCAGTAAGTGGGATTGAAAAAAGCGTTCCAGAACTTGCTGGCTTCGTGGCCAGTTCCGGCAATGGCAAGCCAGGTGTCTCCGGGGGTGAGCATGAAAGTGAGAATGCCGTTGATGATGATGAGGGTGCAGATCGAAGCACCGGCGTAGACCCAGCCGACAACAAGATGCAGGTTCTCGTCGATCTTGTTCCAAGTGTAGTAATAGACGGCAGCGGTGATGAGCTCGACCATGA
>Ga0187847_10000212_pt1 | contig 70976 bp, 55 predicted proteins | sample June2016WEW_4_10_FD_132458 | JGI IMG/M metagenome (GOLD analysis project Ga0187847, IMG submission 132458) | Peatland microbial communities from SPRUCE experiment site at the Marcell Experimental Forest, Minnesota, USA - June2016WEW_4_10 | ecosystem: Environmental > Terrestrial > Soil >...
GCTCTCAATGCCATGCAGAAGGAAGGTTCCAAAGGCTCCCTGAGAGGAAAGTTCAAGCGCGCAGGTTGGGATGATCATTACCTGTTCCGCTTGCTGGAGCTATTTTGAAATGCGATTGCCCTGGATCTGAGTCGCTCAACTTTGCGATTGCAGCCCCAGTGGTCCCAATGACCAGCCCTGGTGGGACAGACCGGGCGTCACAGTTGCTGAGAAACGTCGATGCAGTTAGGTCTTGTCCCCATCTCGCTTGGATGACGGGGCTCGAACCGCGCCCCCTGCCGTGACAGGTTTTTCAATGACTTACAAACCAGCGGGGACTGCCTAGGTACGCGGAAGTCGTATGAGAAGGCTTCAACTGTGGATTGGGCTGTGGGTTGAAGATTAAGCCCCTCAACCCCAATATTGCGTTGCCCTACTCAATCAGGATGGCTTCGAAGATCGCCGCGCCGAGTCGTTTCCCCGGGTAAAGCTTTTCCTGTATATTTGCCTTGAGTCCTGCGAAAGGGAGATATGCGGGCAATTCGGTGTATCTACACGGCGGATGTGGGCCCATGGGCACTTCTTGGTTCGCCAATAACGGAGACAACAACGCTTCCGAGGTGTATTGGGAGGACCGAGAGCGCGCAGGTCGCTGGATGCTCAGTAAGTGTTCCGACGGTGCCAGGTATCCTGGGGCGCCTCCGGGCGCAAAACGCGGATGGTACCGATCCTGCATAGTGTTGGCAGGGTTGGCGGCGGTCTTTTCAGTTGGTGCGTGGTCGCAAACCCAGCTTGCGACTTTTTCCGGCACCATCACCGACACAACTGGCGCCGTTGTCCCCGGCGTCAGCGTTACGATTATCAACCAACGCACTGGATTGAAACGGAGCGGCGTTACCGACACGACCGGCGACTACCGTTTTGCCGGCTTGCCAACTGGAAACTATTCTCTTCGCATAGAGAAGACAGGATTCCAATCACAGACTCGTGAGAGAATTGCTCTCACTTCTGCCGCCGAGTTGACGATAAATACGCAACTCTCGATAGGCGACGTTCACGAGCGAACGATGGTCAGCGCGGACGTTACCGGGATCGATAACACAACGTCGACTATCAATGGACTACTTCCAGAGCGAAGCCTGACGGACTTGCCCCTCGACAACCGCGATCTTCTTAGTGCGGTTGCTCTGGAGCCTGGAGTCGCTGCTAACCCCAGCAGCGCTCATTCGTTGCTTTCCAGCGGTAGGGCTGGGCAATTTTCAATCAATGGTATACGTCCGAGTATGACGGACGTTCTGATCGACGGTATGGATGCGACCGATCCCGTCTGGGGCTATTCGCCGGCGGGCGCCTCCGGTTTTTTTCTCGGCCTGAATGAGTTGGCGAAGGTCAGCGTTTTGACCCAAACCTTCAACGTGGAGTACGGCGGGCATGGTGGTGCCGTCATCGAGATGGTCACGAAGTCAGGCAGTAATCAATTGCACGGGTCTTTGTGGGAATTGCATCGGGATTCGTCACTCGACGCGAAGAACTACTTCGATTTGGGGCCCAGTAAGATCCCTCCGTTCGTCTGCAATCAATTCGGAGCTGGAATCGGTGGGCCACTGAGGCGGCACCACACGTTCTTCGTTGCCAACTATGAGGGGTTTCGCGAAGTTGAGGCGTCCTCGGCAATTGCCACCGTACCTGATGCCCTCGCGCATCAAGGATTGCTGCCGTCCGCTGCGAATCCGTCCGGCTGCAGCAACGCCACCCCGAGCGGATGTGCCGCTGTCCCGATGAATCCTCTGATACCACAGTTTCTCAGTCTGCTGCCTCCTTCGAACGGACCAGACAATGGGGATGGAACTGACGAACTGACCACTGCAAACCAAGGTACCGACCGTGAGGATCACGGTATGGTTCGCATCGACCACAACTTTTCCAATGCACATTCGATCTTCGCGCGCTACACCGTAGATGACAGTTCAGCTCTGGTTCCATACGTGGGAACGCCACCGGGCACGTATGAGCCGGCACTCCCGGCCTTCCATCTGGCGCGGAATCAGTATGTCACTGTTCAGGACAGCACCAGATTTGGACCGAAACTGATCAACGAACTGCGCTTCGCCGTCAACCGCACAACGGCATCTTCTTCCATCGATAATACGCATTCGGGTTTGTCTATTTCTTTGGTTCCTAACCGGCCGTTTGGAATGATAGATATTGCGGGTATGAGCCTGATGGGCAACAGCCCGGTTTTTCCTTTGGGCAATTATTCGACTGTTCATCAGGTTCAGGACCAACCGGCGCGCACGATTGGCCGTCATACCCTGAAATTCGGCGGGGAGTTCCTAAGGCTCGAATACAACGGGCCGCTGGATTTCGCTGTTGACGGATTGTATAGCTTTGAGGATCTGACTCCCTTCGGGTTGCAGGCATCGAGCAACAACCCTGCTCTCGAATTCTTCCTTGAAGGTTTGCCGTTGTCGTATGTGGGGGGCAATCCCTCCAACGCCGATTCTGACCGCGGATACCGTCAAGCTATCGCGTCTGGCTTTGTCCAGGACTTCATGCGCGTGAACAGTCGCTTGAGCGCAAATTTCGGAATGCGCTACGATTTTTACTCCAATCCGACCGAAGTAAACGGGCATATGTCGACTATTCGCAACCCTGCGACGGATTCAGGGGCAACCGTCGGCAACGCATTTGCCGGGACACCGCTGGATCTTCTGTCACCCCAGGCAGGCTTTGCATGGAACATCTTCGGCGACGGCAAAACTATGCTGCGGAGCGGATTCGGCATCTATCGCGACAATCTCCCTGCGAGCACGTATGCCACTGATCGGTTTCTGCCCCCATTTTTCGAATTGGATTCCTTTGCTTTTCCTGAGTTCCTCAACCCACAGAACGCTCTCCTAGCCCAACTGCTCTATCTATTCGCTGCGACTTATCACCCTAGGTTCCCGTATGTGATGCAATATAACCTCGATCTGGAACGAGAGATCGCGCCGGGCACGATTATCAGGGCGGGGTATTTTGGAGTGCGTGGCAATCACCTCACCCGGGAAGCAGAAGCGAATCCGTTCAAGCCCGTCCTAGGCCATCGATACAATCCGAACTTGAATTCTCCTCTGTTAACCGACCTGACCGACGCACAGTCATTCTTTAATTCATTTGAAGTTTCCCTTTCGAGGCGTTACGCTCACAACCTCTCGTGGGAGACCTCCTACACGTTAGCCCATTCTATCGATGATGCTTCGGTGGGTTATTCCGTGGATTCTGTGAATGATCCGCCCGCATCCCAGAACATTTTCGATCGCAAGGGAAGCCGAGGGCGGTCAGATTTCGACGTTCGGCATAATTCCATGGCGAATGCCGTATACCAGTTGCCTGGAAGCGGACGTCTCCTGGATGGCTGGCAGATCTCAGCTGTTGTTGCCGTTCGTAGCGGACCGCCATTTACCCCAGTGCTCTCCTTCGACAATGCCGATGTGCAATCGTTGCTTACTGCGGAACGTCCGAACCTTGTTGGCAACCCTTACGCTGGCGCCTGTCCAAATGGGGCCAAGGTCGGTATTCCGTCATGCTGGTTTAATCCGAGTGCATTTGCAGTACCGCCTGCCACTGAGTTTGGCAATGCCGGACGAAATAGCCTCCTTGGACCGGGATTCGCGCAATTTGACCCAGCTCTGCACAAAGATTTTGCGTTCAATGAACAACGGAAGTTTAGTGTTGGAGTGGAATCGTATAACCTGTTTAACCATCCGAATTTTGGCGTTACGAGTAATACGCAAAGCCGCTTAGCCTGGGAGGTAACGGGGATGCCGTCTTCAGCGATGCGGCCGGTCATTTCGCCGATAACGTTGGCCAAATCCTAACCACCGTTGGCACCGGGCGCCAGATTCAACTGACTGGCCGGTTTACGTTCTGAAGGGCACCGGAAGGTCGTCAGACCAGTCGTCGCACTTGGATTAGAGGCACGCTTCTCCAGTCTCCTGTGAGAATGGATACCTGGCTTCGCTGAGGCCTAGCGATAAGGATGCTCTCGATGGCAGCAGCCTCCGAATACACGTTAGAGCCAATTCGCGATAGGGCGGAATTTACGCTTTACCGCGCCCGGCAACGCGGCAATCCAATGCCCCTTCTGGCGGTCGCTCCTATCGCAGAACCTCCGCCGCCCCGGAGCCTACGACGCCTTGAGCACGAATACTCGCTCGCAGCTGAACTGGAGCACACGTGGGCGGCCAAGCCTCTGGCGCTCACGCATCACGAAGGACGGACAATCCTTGTTCTCGCCGACCCGGGCGGCGAGCCTCTCGACTGCCTTCTTGAACGGGACCGGGAGCAGTCTCTCGATCTGGCGCAGTTTCTACACCGAGCCATAAACCTGGCAACGGCGCTCGGCCATGTCCACGAGCGCGGTCTGATTCATAAAGACGTCAAACCCGAGAACGTGCTCGTCGATGACGCCAGCCACGTGTGGCTCGTCGGCTTTGGCATTGCCTCCCGCCTGCCGCGAGAGCGCCAAACGCCTGTACCTCGAGGCTCGATTGCGGGCACCCTCGCCTATATGTCCCCGGAACAGACCGGGCGCATGAACCGCTCGATGGATTCCCGTAGCGATCTCTACTCTTTGGGCGTCACTTTGTACCAGATGCTTACGGGCGAGCTCCCGTTTGCCGCCGCCGACCCTCTCGAATGGGTCCACTGCCACATCGCACGTCAGCCGATAGCGCCCGCGGATCGCCGTGAGGTTCCCGAGCTGCTGTCCGCCATCATCATGAAGCTCCTCGCCAAAAATGCGGAGGCACGTTACCAGACCGCAGCGGGCCTCGAAGCCGATCTTCGACGATGCCTCGTGGAGCGACAATCACAAGGTCGCATCGATCCATTCACTTTGGGAGTGGACGACTCGTCGGACCGATTGTTCATACCAGAGAAGTTGTACGGAAGGGAGCGTGAAGTTGAAGCTCTGCTTGCGGCGTTCGACCGGGTCGTGGCGCAGGGTGCCGCTGAACTTGTTCTGGTCTCCGGGTATTCCGGTGTCGGCAAATCTTCCGTTGTGAATGAGCTGCACAAGGTGCTGGTTCCATCGCACGGGCTCTTTGCCGCAGGCAAGTTCGACCAGTACAAGCGCGACATACCATACGCGACGCTGGCACAGGCATTCCAGACGCTAGTGCGTCAGATCCTGGTCAAGAGCGAAGTCGAATTGGACCCTTGGCGGCACGCTCTTCTGGAGGCGCTGGGGCCGAATGGCCAACTGATTGTCAACCTGATCCACGAGCTCGAGTTCATCATCGGCAAACAACCACCCGTGGCAGAACTGCCGCCGCAGGAAGCGCGGGGCCGTTTCCAGTTGGTGTTCCAGCGGTTCCTCGGTGCCTTCGCGACTGCGGAGCATCCCCTGGCGTTGTTCCTCGACGATCTGCAATGGCTCGACACGGCAACTCTGGAACTGCTGGAGCGCCTGATCGCCGATCCGGACGTGCAGTACCTGCTGCTGATCGGAGCCTATCGCGACAACGAGGTCAGTTCATCTCACCCGCTCAAGCGGACTCTGTCCGCGATCCGTGAAGCGGGAGCAAAGACGCAGGAAATCGTGCTGGCGTCGCTCGGACTCGAAGATGTCGGCCGATTGGTCTCCGATTCCCTCCGCTGCGAGCGCGAGGCTGCCGGTCTCCTGGCGCAATTGGTCCACGAGAAAACCGGCGGCAATCCGTTCTTCGCAATCCAGCTTCTCACCGCGCTGGCCGAGGAGCGGTTGCTCCGGTTCGACCGGAATTCGGCCGCCTGGATCTGGGATTTGAGTCGGATTCGCGCCAAGGGTTACTCCGACAATGTGGTGGATCTGATGGTGGGGAAGCTCCGGCGATTGGCCGACACGACGCAGGCAGCTCTCCAGCAGCTCGCCTGTCTCGGGAACGTGGCTGAGATCGCGACACTGAGTGTGGTCTTCGGACAATCTGAAGAGGAGATCCAGACGTCGCTTCTGGAAGCCGTCAGCACTGGGCTGGTCCTGCGCTTGGAGGGATTGTATGCCTTCCTCCACGACCGGATTCAGGAGGCGGCCTACGCTCTGATCCCCGAAAACGCGCGTGCGAAGATACACCTTCGAATTGGCAGGATACTGGTCGCGCATACGACTTCCTGCAAGCTGGACAAAGCCATTTTCGAGATTGTCAACCAACTCAACCGCGCGTCGACGCTGGTGACGGCGCCGGAAGAGCGCGTGCAGCTGGCCGAATTCAATCTGCTTGCCGGCAAGCGCGCCCAGGCATCTTCCGCCTATGTATCCGCATTGAATTACCTGACCACAGGAGCCGCGTTACTAACGCGGGATAGCTGGCAACAGCATCGCAAACTCACTTTTGATCTGGAGCTGGACAGAGCACATTGCGAGTTCGCGTCCGGCGCGATCGCGGGAGCTGAAGAGCGGTTGCGCAACCTTTCCATTCGTGCCGTCACGACGGGAGAGCGCGTCGCGGTGGCCTGCCTGCAAGTCGACCTTTATCAGGGAGTTGATCGGAGCGACGCTGCGGTTGCGGTGGGCTTGAGCGCCTTACGACACCTGGGTGTGGACTTTCCGGAACGCCCAACCGAAGCCGATGCTCGACGCGCTTATGATGGCATCTGGACCCAGCTGGGCGCGCGCGCGATCGAAGATCTCATCAATCTGCCGCTTATGAGCGACCATGATTCGCTGGCAGCTCTGGATCTTCTGATCAGAGTTGCGGTGCCGGGGTTCTTCTACTCCTATCATTTAGGCGTGGTGGCTGTTTGCACTGCTGTTAGCCTGGGACTCGAGCGAGGTCACAGTGACGCATCCTGTATCGCCTATGCTCAGCTGGGCATGTTGGCAGGACCCCACTTTGGCCAGTTCGACGCCGGCTACCGCTTCGGGCGTTTGGGATGCGAGTTAGCCGAACGACCGGAATTGCATCGCTTTCAAGCCAGGACATTCGAGACATTTGGCTTCGTTCTGCCCTGGACTCAGCACGTCCGAAAAGGACGCGCGTTCCTATTTCGCGGCTTCGACCTCGCCAGCCGGATCGGTGAAATCAGTTACGCGGGATACGCTTGCGGTCAGCTCAACACCAACTATCTCCTGGCCGGCGACCCGTTGATCGATGCTCAGGAACAAGCTGAACGCGGGCTGGCCTTTGCCCGCAAAGTCGGCTTCGGAACAATCGAGGGCTGGATCCTCGGCCAACTCGGTCTGATCCGCACCCTGCGGGGGCTGACCAGCCGTTTTGGCTCCTTCGATGACGCCGCGTTCCTTGAGAGTGACCTTGAGCGTAGTCTGGCTGGCAACCCCGCGCTGGCACTCCCGGAATGTTGGTATTACATCCGCAAGCTGCAGGCACGTTTCCTCGCGGGCGAATACGCCAACGCGTTACAGGCGGCTTCTAGAGCGCAACCAATGGTCTGGGGTACGACCCTGACTCTTTTGGAGGTTGCTGAATTCTACTTCTACGATGCGCTTTGCCATGCGGCAGTCCACGAATCTGCCTCCCCTGATGACCGCAAGTATCATCTCGCGAGGCTGACAGGAGACCTGGAAAAGCTCGACACTTGGGGAAGCTATTGCCCCGAGAATTTTGCCAACCGGGCGGCACTCGTCGGGGCGGAGGTCGCGCGGATCGAAGGGCGAGCACTCGATGCAGAGCGACTGTACGAACGTGCAATTAATTCAGCGCGCGCCGCAGACCTGGTCCACAACCAGGCCCTCGCTAACGAGCTTGCAGGGCAATTTTACATGGGACTCGGTCTCGAAACAGCTGGGTACGCCCATCTTCGCAACGCGAGGAACTGTTATGACCGTTGGGGAGCGCACGGAAAAGTAAGGCAACTCGACGAACGCTATCCGCGCCTGCGTGAGGGGCGAACTCTTGTCGCTCCGGCCACCGTCGGACCGCCAATCGGCCAGTTGGACGTTGAGACTGTTGTGAAAGCGTCGCAGGCGATTTCGAGTGAGATGCTCCTTGCCAAGCTCATCGAGAAGCTCTTGCGAATAGTAGTGGAGAATGCGGGTGCCGAGCGGGGTCTGCTCATTCTCTTTCGCGGCGGCGAACCATGGATCGAAGCGGAGGCTACCGCGTGCCAGGGCGCGGTCGAAGTTGCGGTTAAACAGGCAGTCGTGATGCCCTCTGATCTCCCGCAATCCGCGCTGCATTACATGATCCGGACGCAGGAGAGCGTGCTTCTGGATGATGCTTCGGCAGATGACTTATATTCAAAGGACGAATATGTGCGGTTGAAGCGCTCCAGGTCCATCCTGTGCCTGCCTATCGTCAAGCAGGCGAAACTTGTCGGCGCACTTTATCTGGAGAACAACCTGGCGCCGTTCGTCTTCACACCGGAGCGGGTTGCCGTACTACATTTGCTGGCTTCGCAGGCCGCGATTTCACTGGAAAATGCCGTCCTCTTCACGGATCTGCAACGCAGCGAAACCTTTCTCGCTCAAGGGCAAAGGATCAGCCGCACTGGCAGCTTCGGCAGGAACATCCTCAGCGAAAAACTCTATTGGTCGGAAGAAACCTACAGAATCTATGAGCTTGATCGATCGGATGAGCCAACGTTGGGTTGGCTGATTCAGAGAATTCATCACGAGGATAGAGCTCGTGTGCAGCAGACGATCGAAAATGCGACCCGTCAAAGGACAGGCTTCGATATTGAATATCGTCTGCTCACGCGGGACAATTCGGTGAAGTACCTGCATGTTGTAGTTCAAGCGTTGGAGAACGCCTCCGGCGAGCTGGAATTTATGGGCGCCGTCACGGATATCACCGAACTCAAAAAGGCGGAACGCAATCTTGGTCTGATCATCGACACCATCCCAACTCTTTCGTGGTGCAATCGGACGGACGGGTCGAATGAGTTTCTCAGCAAGAGCTGGCACGAGTACACCGGACTCCCTCCCGAAGAGGCGCACGGATGGGGATGGCAGGTAGCATTTCATCCCGAAGACCTTCCGCCGCTGATGAAAAAGTGGGGAGAGATGCTGGCCTCCGGCGAACCAGGCGAGATCGAAGCACGCCTGCGGCGCTCGGACGGAATCTATCGATGGTTTCTCATCCGCGCCGAACCGTTCCGAGACGAATCGGGCACAATTGTGCGATGGTACGGGACAAGCACGGATATAGAGGATCGTAGGCGGAGCGAGGAGGCCCTTCGTGAAAGTGAGCAGAGTTTTCGTTTGATACTTGATGGTATCGCGGGATTGGTGGCCATTATGTCGGCAACCGGCGAGATCGAAGTGGTTAACCGGCAAGTCCTAGAGTATTTCGGCAGAACGACTGAACAATTGAAAGGTTGGTCAACTGGCAACGAGGTGCACCCTGATGATCTACCTGGCGTGTACGCAGCCTGGGTGCGCTCGCTTGAAACGATGTGCGTCTACGACGTGGATCATCGCCTCAGACGCGCGGACGGCGAATACCGATGGTTCCATGCGCGTGGTCTCCCGCTGTTTGATCCCGAGGGACGCGTACTGCGCTGGTACGTGCTTCTCACCGATATCCACGATCGGAAGCGGGCAGAGGAGAATGTGCGACACAGCGAGGCACTTCTCGCCGAATCCCAGCGCCTTAGCTTGACAGGCAGCTTTGTGTGGCGCGTAGCGACCGATGCAATCGCGTTGTCAATGCAGCTCTATCGCATCTTTGAATTTGACCAGGCCGCGCCCGTGACCTTTGAGCTAATTGGTACTCGTATCCACCCTGAAGATTTGCCGATGTTTAGGGAGCTAGTTGAGCGATCTCGCCGGGACGGTAGCGATATGGAATTAGAGCTGCGGCTGCAGATGCCGGACCGCTCGGTCAAGTATCTACACATCGTCGCCCATAATCGTGCCGATGGCGATCAACCGGAGTACATTGGCGCGGTTCAGGATGTGACGCAGCGCCGGCTTTCAGAAGAGGCACTCACCAGGGCGAGAGCCGAACTCGCGCACGTCGTCGGGATGACGAGCATGGGAGTGATGACGGCGTCGATTGCTCACGAAGTCAACCAGCCGCTTTCAGGCATCATCACGAACGCAAGCACGTGTCTTCGAATGCTGAACACCGATCCCCCGAACCTCGACGGGGCTCGTGAAACCGCGAAACGAACTCTGCGGGACGGGAACCGAGCCTCTGATGTCGTCACACGATTGCGGACGCTCTATGGCAAGAAAGAACCATCTCTAGAGCCAATGGACCTCAATGAGGCGGCGCGTGAGGTAATTGCACTTCAGTTGAGCGAGCTACAGAGGAACGGAGCAATCCTGCAACTTGAATTCGCGGTTGATTTGCCTATTGTCGAGGGTGACCGTATCCAGCTTCAGCAGGTCATTCTCAACCTCGTCCGCAACGCTTCGGATGCGATGCGTGACATTGAGGACAGGCCGAGACGATTGCAGATTCGCACGGAACAAGTCGACGAGAACGTCTGCGTCGCAGTCCAGGATTCCGGAATCGGCTTTGCTCCTGCAAGCGCCGATCGACTTTTTGAATCTTTCTACACGACGAAGCCGGAAGGAATGGGAATCGGGCTCTCGGTGAGCCGGTCGATTATCGAGGCCCATGGTGGCCGCCTTTGGGCAACAGCAAACGATGGCCCCGGAGCCACATTCGTATTCTCGATTCCGTGCAAGCATCCCACCGAATTTGGCCGGGAACCTGCTTCAGCGCAGACGCCCTAACTTCAAAGGAACCAATACCAAAGTGCAATAGACGACCTCCCAGGCTCCCTGCGACGATGATGAGTATCGGTGTGGCCACAAAGGGCCCATGGGAATTTTCCTCAGTCGCATAGTTGATGAGCGGTCCGGAAAAGGAATGCGCGAGGCTCGATCCGAATGCAAGGACTGCCTCAGACGAGGCTATTGGAACAGAAATGTTCTCGGCGTTGAGTTTGAGTTTCAAAGCAAGTGCGGCTCGAGAACTCCATGATGAATACACCACCGCTAGTATCGGTAATCGATGATGATGAGTCGGTTCGGGAGTCGTTGCCAGATTTGTTGAAGGAACTCGGGTATGCCGCCTTAACATTCTCTTCAGGGGAAGAGTTCCTGGCATCCGATGGCATGTTGCACACAAAGTGCCTGATTCTGGACATTGCGATGCCGGGGATCGGAGGGCCAGATCTCAAACGCGAGCTTGAGCGGCGCAGGTGGAAATGCCCGGTTATTTTCATTACGGGTCAGAGAGATGAAGGCTTAAGGTCGCGTTTGCTTAAAGATGGCGCCGTCGAATGTCTATTCAAACCCTTTAGTGACACGGCTCTGCAGCGCGCATTGGATTTGGCACTTAAGAGCGAGTGAGCGTTTCCCGCTCCTGTGAGGTCTATATTATGACTGCTGCGAGTGTCATCGGACACGAAGTGAGGTTCCTCCCCGAGATGCAAACCTCATCGCTGGTTTTCATTGTGGATGATGATGTCTCCGTCCGTGAATCACTGGAGCAATTGATCCGTCATGAAGGTTGGCGAGTAGAGACATTCGAGTCGGCTACAGAGTTTCTCGATTACCCGCGCGTGCTTGCACCGAGTTGCCTGCTTCTCGATATCTCGATGCCTGGCCTCAACGGCCTGGAATTGCAGAAGCGGGTAGCTGTGGAACAGCCGGAAATGCCAATTATCTTCATTACGGGCCACGGCAACATACCAATGACAGTCCAGGCCATGAAGGCAGGCGCCGTAGAGTTTCTGACCAAGCCTTTCAGCGACGAGTCGCTGCTGACTGCGATACGGAATGCTATTGAGCGCAGCAAATCACTGGTCGGTCGCAATGCAGTGTTCCAGGCCCTGAAATCGCGATATGATGGCCTCACTTCTCGCGAGCGCGAGGTTTTTGCTCTTGTAGTCGCCGGCTTTCTGAATAAACAGGTGGGTAGCGAACTTGGCATCACCGAAACTACGGTGAAAGCGCATCGTGGATGCGTGATGCGCAAGATGAAGGCTGAGTCGCTGGCAGAATTGGTAAATATGGCTGCACGCCTGCGTCTGGCACGGCGGGGTACCTCGAGTATACCGACCAGCAACTAGCTTATTTCGCTACATCCAACATCTTTTCTGCCCGAACCCGCCAGTACTGAAGGCGATACGGATTGATCGCGTGCCTCTCACTGGAATCCCGCTTACCGTCGAAATGACCGGCCGCGGCGACCTGACACTTGGTTTGCTAGCGGCGTCGCTGATGGCCATGGTTGCGATGCTGCTCGGAAGTCAGCCGATCTACGAATCCTTGAAACGCCGCGTGATAGGGCAGCAAATCACATAGACGCAAATGCTCGAGACTTTTTCACGATTACCTCGACAGCGGCGTTGCGGCATTATGCAACCGGTTAAGTTCTAAAGCATCGGTAAAGATGTCGTCTGTACTTCTCTTTTGCGGAGAATCTAATCCGGCAATGTGAAGAATCAATGTAGACAAACGGAGATTGGCGACAGACTTGGCATTCTCACGAATGCGGTGTTTGAGATTTGTAACTGATCGCTCCCCTCTTTAAGGCAAATTCTGAGATCTTGGCATGATTTCATGGCTGCGCAATCTCGGTCTGCTTCTTCCACTTTTAATACCGGGCCTAGCGTTCGCCGACCCGGCGCCATTTGATCTGGCTGGGCCTAGGCTCGAAGTCAAGGTGACGCATGCTGGCAAGACCCTGCCGATCTCAGAAGTGCCCAATCTTTCGGCCGGAGACCTGCTTTCCGTCAGAGCCGATCTGCCGCCAGGTCAATCGGCACATTACCTCCTTGTGGTGGTTTTTTTGAGGGGGTCAACAAACCCGCCTCCTGAAAACTGGTTCTTCTCGTCGGAGACATGGAACCGTAAGGATGGTGACGGACTAAAGATTGCCATTCCTAACGAGGCACAGCAGGTACTCATCTTCCTCGCGCCGGAGACGGGTGGAGACTTCAGGACATTGGTTAATACCATTCGCGGACTGCCTGGAGCCTTTGTGCGAGCCTCTCAGGATCTGAATCAGGCCATGCTCGATCGTTCGCGGCTTAATGCTTACCTGGCGGCCATTCACAGAATCGACCAAGCCGACCCCGAAGATTTGAGGGCGGCTTCTGCGTTGCTTGCGCGCAGCCTCTCGATCAGAATTGACCCAGACTGCCTGGAGAAAATGCCTGAGTTGCAGGCTCCATGTCTGATGCAGGGCCAAAACACGCTGGTCCTGGATGACGGGCACAGCACCTCCATGATTGAGGCGCTCACTTCGGGCGCAGCCGTCGATCTGGCCTTACAGTTGAACGACACTCCCCCGGCGGATTATGGCTACTATAGCCCATACGTCTCCTCGATTATCGACATCGCGCGCATCATGGGCGCCCTCCATACGGCCCGGTATCAGTACATTCCTGCGCTGGCTACCGAGCAGATTGATTACCTCTCACTCGAGCTCAATACGCCCCCCTCTTTCCATAATCCAAAATCAGTCATAGTGATCGCACTGCCGGCTGTGGAGCCGGCGCTGTTGCCGCCGCTACACCCCGTCAATCCAAAAGAAGTGTACTGCGCGGAGAAAACGGAATTGGTATTGCCAGTCGACGGAGCACCGTTAGTGTTTTCGACAGGTTACGCACACGATATGTTTCTGCGTCTAAAAGGGAAGAATGGCAAGTTCGTGGATTTGCCGGTAAAAGCCGACGCCGAAAAGGGGGGCTATGTAGCCAACACCGCGGGCCTCAGTCCCACCAACTTTGGCGATATTCTAGATGGTTCTCTGCATGGCTACTGGGGATTTGAAGCATACAACGGTCCGGAGTTCCGGCTTGAAAATGCTCATCCTCAGCACTGGCGACTGGTCGACGATGATCAGCAATCGTTAATTGTTGGTCGCGACGATGTCGCGCATATAGAAACGGAAAACGCTGCCTGTGTTGACAGTATTTTGCTGCAGAAGCCCGCTGGGGAAACCATCAAGGCAGACTGGAAATCGACGGGTCCCAACCAGGTTTCGGTTACGGTCCCGCTGAAAAAGGCTCAGCCCGGCCACTTGAAACTTCTGGTAAAGCAGTACGGAAGCAAAGAGCCCGATGCGATTCCGATACAAGCATTCGCTCAAGCTGGCCATCTCGATAGCTTCACCCTCCATGCCGGAGACCCCACTGGTGTGCTCAAAGGCAGTCGCCTTGACGAAGTAAAGGAACTCGATCTTGGAGTTGTCAGATTCACGCCTGGCACCCTAAGTTCTTCAAGTGGTAACGATGAACTATGCTTGGTCACTTCCGACCTCCAAGGCGACGGTATGCCGAAGGCCGGGCAGACTGTTACCGCCAGGGTCCTACTCACAGACGGCCGCATCCTCAATCTCGAAACGACAGTGGAGGCTCTGCGCCCGAGAGTAACCCTGATCGCAAAGAGCATGCAACCTCCTCCACCGGACGCATCATCTAGCAAAATTCAGCTTGCAAATCAGGACGAGCTTCCGCAAGACGCTCAACTGACCTTCTCAATTCATGCCGAGGTTCCGTCGGCCTTTATGGGCGACGAAAAGATCGAAGTGGCTGCCATTCAGGGTGCATTCCTGACGACACTCTCTCTTGCCAAGGGCTTGATTCTTGAGGATTCTCAGGTCGCAGTGGCCACGCTCGATACTGCCAAGGCTTTCGGCCCCTCTGCCTCAGGGCCTATCCATTTCCGCGTCATTGAGAACGGAGTTGCCAGCGACTGGCAGCCTCTTGTCACTTTGGTCCGGCTGCCATCGTTTAGTGATCTGAAATGTCCCGCCGCACATGCTGAACCCTGCAAGCTGACAGGTTCCAACCTGTTCTTGTTGGATTCCGTCTCAAACAATCCGCATTTCGATCACCCGGTTCAGGTTCCCGAAGGCTTCCCCGGATACGTTCTGTCGGTTCCGCATCCCGCAGCTGGAGTGCTCTATATAAAACTCCACGACGATCCTTCCGTCATCAATCCGATAAACTTGCCCTCTGAATCGCTAAGGGTTCACCCCAGCGGTGCTCCTGTCAATCCAATGAAGTCGACGCCGCAAAACCCTAATCTTCCAGCCATTGGTATTCCATCATCTAGGCCGGCGGGAGCGCAGCAAGAAACGGCTCCCGCGCCTGCCCCAGCACCTTCGCTCCCCCTTAGCGCACCTCCGGCTCCCCGAGTCCAGCCCGCCCACGCCTCCCACCACATCGCAGCTGCAGCGGCACGGTTCGGGTTTCGCATGGTTCGGAGTGCAGTTGTCGGCAAAGGAGAAAAAACATGATTCGCTCATTTCACAATAGGACGCTTGAAAAATCCCTGGTGTGGGTGGCGGCAGCTGCTCTGAGCGGGTTGGCTGCTGCAGCACAGGTTAGCTCGCCACCGAATGGAGCCGGCCAACGCACGGACGCCCAGGTCGAAATGGATGTGGTCCATGCCCTGGACTCCTCAAAGGCGTTGAACAAGGACATGATCACGGCAGAGACTTCACGGGGCGAAGTGACACTCTCCGGAACGGTCTCCGGAGAGGCTTCGAGCGAACTGGCTGAGTTGATCGCTTCCCATGTTTCCGGGGTCACCGAGGTTCACAACAATCTGCGGTTCATCGATCCCCAGGAGTTTCCAAGTGGAGCGAATGCGTCCGTGCCGGACAAACAACCAATAGCTGACGGCGCCCCGGCGAATGCGGCTCTGCGACCTCCCGCGCAGGCAAATGGGGCTCCGATAGGTCCTGTCACCCTCCCTCGAGGAACCCTGCTGCAAGTGCGAACCAGCGAATCCGTGGATAGCAAATGGGCAAAAGGGGGCGCCCCCGTCCGGTTCGCTGTGATTCGCGACGTATGGGTCGGGGGAGTACTGGCGATTCCACGCGGGGCAACCGTTCACGGTGTGGTAACCGAAACAGCGAAGTCTGACGAACTGGGAGGCAGCACAGACCTTGCACTCCAGCTCACGTTGCTGGATCTGGGCGGACAAGACTATCCCCTGGACACCGATCTGTTCGACGTCAAGGGTCCAAACAAGGCCGGTGAAACAGCACGTAACATCTTTGGCAGCGCGTTGTTGGGCGCGATCATTGGCGGCATAGCGGACCGGGGTGCGGGCGCAGCAATCGGCGCGGCAGCAGGCGCGGGCGCAGGAACAGTCATTACCGCGGCGACTCCCGGACCGGGAGCCTGGATTCCTGCGGAGGCCTTGGTGGACTTCCACCTGACGGCGCCCCTCACAGTTACTCCGGTCAGCGCACAGGAGGCAGCCCAGTTGGCGCAGGGACTTTATCCCGGCGGGTCGGCGCTCTACCGTCGCGAATATGCGCCCGGAGGATTCTACACCGGTCCTCCGTACTACTATGCTTACCCTCCCGTCTTCTACCGTCCGTACTACGTCGACGAAGGTTTTTATTACTGGCGGTAGTTCGAGCTTGAGCGCAGGATTCAGCTCTGGCTGGAGAATCTCAAGAACTAGGAAAGCAACTCGGAATTACCACGCGAAGCCTGGAATGCATTCAGTTACATCCTGATCCCGGGTCTGCTTCATGGAGATAATCATGCGGTAGAACCTCGTTTGCCCCACTAGAGCGCGGCTTCCAATTTTACGATGTGGTCGGGGCGCGAGGTCAATGCGCCAAGGAAAACAGCCGGCTTGACGACGAATCCAACATCAAGACTGGGTATACGGCGGAAGTCGTCGAACAACGAACGGCCGTGGCCGGTGAGGAAGACTCCGTTGCGCATCACATACAAATGAAAGAGCGTGGCATGGCTGCAAAGAAACCGTAATCGGGTTGGGGCCTGACATCTAACTCTTCTCCGCAGCCGATCCGGCTTCAAAATACCAACATCCCTGACCTCTCACTTGTCCTTGATGACAAATGCTGTCTTGTCGTCGATGCGATCTTCTTCACCGATCTGCTTCAGACGCTCATCCGGATTGACCGCGTATGCCAGAATCGCGTTGCAGATCTCTTTGGGTACCCAATTCTGCTTGCGGCGTCGCCATGATGCAGATCTCCTTTAGTGGGGCTAAGAAAATCCTGGGATGATGGTCTTATGCCCGCGCATTCTCAACTAAGGTTGAAGGAAAATGTCCAGGCCTCTGGATGAAGGACTTCGATCTGAATGGTCCTGTCCACCGTTGAACTTCTTCCCCGGATGAAGTCTATTTACCGTGAAGAACCGCAAATTCGATGCCAACGGATCGATGGTAGAAACGACGAAACACGACAGCATGAGTGCCAGGAGGAAGATCCCAGTTAAGAAGATTCTCTGCCTGAACGTGAGCGGAATTCGCGAGGATTGCGATTGCGACACCTTCGACCTCCTTTTGATCGTTGTGCGGCCTGATACTTCCTTGCCTGTCGTTAAGCCATTGCGCTCGACAGGCTTGAACATAGGCTCGACGCTTACAAATCGGCTCATCTACCTCAGAGTGGGCGAAGCTTTCGGTCTTGGCGTTGATGCGGTTCATCAGCGTGCCGCTCCAGCGTGAATCATCCTGTACGCCAACCGGCAAGGTGCGCTCCTAAGCGCGAACGCCAACTCCAGCGCAACCCCCGGACGAGGCTATGCACGCCTTTATCAGAGGAGTACTCCCAGAGATCGTTCATGCCGAATTCTCCTTGATCAGTGCGCGTTTCGTCGTCTTCATGAATGTGCACACCCGACGCGATGCCGCGTAGCGCTTGCTGATCTTGGGCAACAGGGTTCAAAACTGCACTTTCAGCTTCATTTTTTTACCATCCACCGTGCCAAATTGTTCCGTCGCGGCGGAACTAATTAGTGTGCGCGTCCTTTCTCTGAATCTCGTTCAGCGGTTCAAAGAGAATCCTGACTTAAGCCCTATTGAACATCAGCAGGAAGAGAACGGAAGGAAGATAAAGCAGAGAAAAGAACAGTAATTGGCGGGCAACTTTGTTGTTTTTTCTCAGGACAAGCCGTGCACCATTCCACAAGAAGGCGAAGGTCAGAATCAGCATTCCCGTGACACATGTCCATCCAGCGAAGCCGAATGCCTTGAAGGCTGACTCTACAAGAATCAACGCAAACAGCGGGAGTAAGATTTGCCACGTCATGGCCTGACGGTTTCCCCTTCCTAGCGGCAAGACGTAGTATCCAGCTCTTGCGTAGTCTTCGCGATAAATCCAGGCGATTGCCATGAAGTGTGGGAACTGCCACAGGAAGACAATGGCATAGAGACCCCAAGCTTCGAGGTCCAGGCTTCCGGAAGCAGCAGCCCATCCAATCAAGGGAGGTATGGCTCCGGAAAGCGCTCCCACGAATGTGCAAATGAAGGTTTTCCTCTTGAGAGGAGTGTAAGCAAAGAGGTAAATTGCGGAAGCGAGCCCGGCGAGGATACAGGCCAGAAAATTCACCGCCAAGGCCAAATAGGCGAGCCCGAAATACGATAGCAGGAGCCCAAACCACAATGCGTCACTCGGATTGATGTCTCCTGAAGCAAGCGGTCTCCGGGCCGTGCGTCGCATACAGGCGTCAAAGCGCCTCTCGGCAAAATGATTGAGAGTGCAGCTTCCCCCGGCGACCGAGAATGTCCCAACTAATGTGTTGATCAAGAGAAGAAGTGGGAAGGGATGGGGATGCGCTGTAGGCGCCAAGCAAAAACCGGCCAATACAGTGAATGCGACAAGCAGATTTACTTCTGGTTTTGTGAGGAGACAGAATTTCATGAGCACTCTGAGGCTGGCCGAGAGTGGGTTTTGCACCTGCTCCAGCTCGTTCAACGGTCGAGAATTGAGTTCAGTCGTCATTTACGCAATCTCGCCATGTATTTCTTTGGAACTTTGTGGCAGGAAAGGTGTGTGGAACAGTATGCCCCTTGCAGATCTTGCAGGAGCCCCGATTATTTGAAATGCGATAAGAACTGCCGGAATCAGATAGATCATCGATCCGCACACCCACATGAAGGCTCCAGCGGCAACCTGGTCGTTGAGCGCGCTCAGACCGAAGGGGCGCGCAATCTCGCCATAGCTCGGATAGAGTAGCCGACCCGAAAAGCAGAGAAAGGCCGAAACGCCAGTGTTGACCACGTCGGCGAGCAGAAGATAAGGGATCAGCGTCCAGCGCGACTGCGCCGAATGGCTCGACCAAGGCCGGATGATCGGCCACCAGAACATCAGGTTGGAAAAGAAAAAACAGGCGTGTTCGAAGTTGTGCCAATTTTCTGAGGCCAACGCAAACTCATAAGCGCGGGGGATGTGCCAGCCGACATAGGCTGCGTTCATGGCCAGCCAGGCAATGCGCGGGCGGGTGAGAATCCGACCAGTGGCGTGAAACACACGCGAGATGAAGAGGGGCCTTAGCAAGCGAATCGTCCACCCGGACAAGCCGCGCAGCATAGGAATAACGGGCGCTCCGAGGACGATGAGTGGCGGGGCTATGGACATAAGCACGAAATGCTGCGCCATATGCATGAACAGCAGCGATTCGCTGAAGGTATCGAGCGGCGAGGCGACGGCCACGAACAGTGCGACGATGCCGCCGAGAAATGTCACAAGCCGCCAGGCGGGAAACTGCGCAGGACGCGTGCGGCGAATTCGTATCCAGCCCCGCGCATAGATCAGTCCGGTGAGCGCCACGGCAGAAGTCACAATCTGAGGAATGTCCCACTGTGTGAAGAGATCCGCGACTGTAGTGGTGTCGATCATGGTGCTGCCTTTCGATTGGCCGGTTTGGGTGCGCCATCGACGGCCTGCGATGTTTCGACTGCCCGTCGCGATGCATCATAGGCCGGCGGCTCATTAGCCGGATGCAGGGTTTCAAGGAAACTCACCACCGCTTCGATCTCGGCCGGGGAAAGATTCTTGCCATACGCGGGCATATTGCCGCCGCCGGTGACGACTTTGAAACGCAACTGGTCGATGGTCATGGTCGTTGCCACTTCGTCAAGCGCGGGTCCACGCTCACCTCCTGTTCCGCCGATGGAGTGGCAATTGCGGCATTGCTTGGCCTGAAAGACTGCGGCGCCCTGGCGGACAAGCGGTGTGGCGCTTTGCAAGTAGCGCACGGGGATAGGATCGCTGCTCCACGCACTCATGTGCGGGCTCCATGGAGTAGTTGCTCCCAGGTGTGTCAGAACGCCCCAGCAAACGGCGATCATGGAGACAGCAAGCAAAGCTACAGGACGGCGATGCCAGCTTTTTTCTCCTTCAGCGGCCCAGAACGGCAACGCGAGCAGAAAGGCAATGCCAAGCAAGGGAACGATGAGAATAAACGGTGTCTCCATCGCGGGCGGCAGATACGAAAGAACCGTGTAGATCCATAGAAAGAAGAAGTCCGGTTTGGGAACAGTCTGGATGATCGAGGGATCGGGCTGTCCACTTGGCCCGAACGGCCCGAAAACAAAAGCGCACACCGCGACTGCGGCGAGCACTGCGCCGGAGAAAATGAGATCCTTCCAAAACGCGCCGGGCACAAACGGAATTCCATCTTCATGGGCCAGCTGGTGGTATTCCTGGATGTAGGTGGAGCGTTGAACAAGCCGGCCCGGCATCGGCCACTCGTTGATGCCCAGTTTGAGCACCATCCACACGTGCAGGAACACGAACAGCAGCAGCGTTCCCGGAATGACAAAAACGTGCAGTGCAAAAAAGCGCGAAAGCGTGGGGCCGGAAATGATAGGCCCCCCGAGAAGCAGATGAACCAGCCCGCCGCCGATGTATGGCACGCGGCTCATGATCGATGCTCCGATACCGAGGCCCCAATAGGCATCCTGATCGAAGCGCAATACTTGACCCGTGAAGGCCATTCCCAATGTCATGAGCAGCAGAAAGACACCCAATATCCACGTGAGCTCGCGGGGGAATTTATACGCGCCAAAGAGAAACACCTGCGCCATGTGAATAAGGACAATGGCGACCATGAAGTTCGATCCCCAACCGTGCATTGCGCGCAGAAACCATCCCAGCGGAATCTGGTGATTCAGAATGTTTAGGCTGTTCCAGGCTTCTCCTGCTGAGGGAACATAAACCAACGCCAACAGAATACCGGTAAAGATTTGCAGAAACAGCAGAGTGAATGCCGCGCTGCCAAAGACGTACCACCAGCTTGCGGTGTTTCGCGGAACTGAGTGCAGCGCCGCGTCTTTGACCGGCCCTTCGAGTTGCAAGCGCAGCTCAAGCCAGCCGTAGATACGGATTGCGGTCTGCGTTATCCGCTGCATGAGCAGTCTCCCTGGCCTATGGAAATTTTCACGAGCTTCGCAGTATTGGAGAGCGTTGGCATTTGGCCAGCGTCGATTTGCAGTCGGCCGGAGGCAATTTTCCAGTTGTATGTGAAGAGCCCGCGCTCAGGTGGGCCGGAGGCGCGCGAGCCATCGGCGTAATACACCCCGCCGTGGCAAGGGCACATGAAGAGCTGCGATTGAGGAAACCAGCGCACTGGGCAGCCAAGATGCGCGCAGTTGACGGCGAAGACGCGGAACTGATCGCTGCTCTCGCGACGCACATAACAGGCGGCGTTATCGGTCTGTCCGTCCCACGGGTTGCTGGATGGATTCTTGTAGTACGCGAGTTGCGTATCGCCGACGGGAAATGCGTCGGCAGCCCCAAGCGATACCCAGGAGTCGTAGCTAGAGTCTTTCCTCCACGGCGCCAGCAGATAACGAACGATGGGAACGGCCAGCACCACACCGACAATCCCGTTGAGTGCAATGCCGGCATTGAACAACAGCCAGCGGCGCGAAACGGTGTGGGCACCTGCGCGACTCTCGGCCGCGACGGCGCCGCTCGTGCTCACAATTTGCTCGGCTGGCTTGCCGGATGCTTGTTCTACGTAACTCATGTCCGTTACCTCCCCCCTGTGCGGATGATGCGGCCTGTTCTGATGCCACGTTCCGCAGGCTTCCCAAATACGTCACAATGTCGTCTACTTCCTGTGTTGAAAGCGGCGCGGCCGCCCTGCCGCCCGGACCGTCATGCTGCCAGTCGGGCTGACCGATGTCGGGCCGGCCGGCAATAATGATGCTGCGCAAAGCCTGGTCCCCGACGAGAGACAGATAATTCGGGCTTGTGATCTGTTGTCTTGATGAATCGTGACAAGCAGCGCAACGCGCCTGATAGCGTTGCTGTCCCCGATTGGGGTCGCCAACCTGAGATTGCGCATAAGCTGGAAGCGTCGCATTGCCATAAGCATTTGGCCGCAACCACTGTTTGCGCATACCTGTGATCAGCGCATTCACTTGTGCATCAGTCAGCATGCCTCCGGCCGATTGCGCAAACGCCGCCATTTCTGTGCCCGGCATACCGCCTGAGATCCATTTGCGCAAGGTACTATCGTCGACGAGCGCCTGGTACTCGGGATTCGCGAGATCGATCGCAGGCCCATTTTGCCCGTTCGCTCCATGGCACGCGGCACAGTTTTGTTTATAAAGCGTCGCAAAATCGCTTACCTCGTTGGGCCGCAAAACCGGATTGGGTGGGTCGCCCGGTGCGTGCCTGCAGCCGCTCAGCAGCGCGGTCCAGCAAACCAGGAGCGTTAGAACCATAAGGCGCATCAGCGCTCCTCCTTGTCCCGCGGCGAATCGGGGTCCCCGTGGACAGTTTCTGGTCCATGGGGTGAAGGTCCCGCATCTGGTCGAGAATCCATCAGCCCCGGCGCTTCAATACCCAGCCGCTCGATAAAAGGCAGGGACTGGCTGGTAGGAATTCGCTCCTGGCGCGAGACAACGATTCCCGCAGTCACCCCGTATACGACTTGCGAAACCAGGAACCATCCCCAATCGATATGGTCGGCGAGTGTGGGATTAATCACGCCCATGAAGGAATGCAGAATTCCGGTCCACAGCACGGGCGCAAGAATGCCGCCCAGCACCACGGGGTGCCGCGGCAGCATGGGCAGCATGGCACCGTAGAGCAAACCTACGAGCACACACGTGACGGAATGAATCAAGATGGCGATCAGCAACCACGTCCAGTGAAAGGTTGCTATCTGAGCGGGAGTGGAGTTAGTCCACACTGCTACGCCCGCGCCGCCAAGCAGGTTTACTGGATACCAGATGCTGTGCTGCTTGATAAGCCCGTAGGTCAGCGCAGGTACGATCATGGCAAAGCCGCCGGCGATGCCGCCCTTGATGCCGCTCGTTACCGGATAGGTCTCGACGGGAAAATGCGCACGGTGCTTTGAGCTTAGCCGGATGCGTTCCACCAGCGCGCGCGAACTGGCAATCGTTACTGGCTTCTCGACGATAGGAACTTCCTCGTGCTGTTCGTCCGGCAGAACCTGGCGAAACCATCCGATGCTGCCGGCGAGCATGAGCACACCACCCAGAATGCTGATGCCAGCGCTGGTCACCAGTCCGGCTGCAGCCAAAGTACATCCAAAGGCCAATATGATTGGCCATGCGGTGGGCGCGGGCAGATGAATCATTGCGCCGTCGTCGTGCTGACTCACGTGTTGGCTCGGTTCAGACATCAACTCACCTTCCCAGGAGGTAGACAACCGTGAAGACCACGACCCACACCGCGTCGACAAAGTGCCAGTAGAGCGAAAGCACCTGAATGCGCTCGGCGTGGCGTTGCCCCACACGTCCGAGCAGCGTGAAGAGCATCACCAGCGAGAGCATGATGAGGCCCACGACAACGTGGGTGGCGTGCAGCCCGACCAGCGAGTAGAAGGTCGTCCCAAATAAATTCGTCCGGATCGTCAGACCCTCGTGACCGATGAGCCTGGCCCACTCCTTTGCCGTGCCGACGAGAAAAATAATTCCCAGGGTCATGGTGAGCGCCCACCAAACGCCGAAGACGCGAATCCGCCCGCGCGCAATGGCGTGCTCGGCCATCCAGACGGTCAGGCTGCTTGAAAGCAGGCAGATGGTGTTGAAAATGGGAATACTGAGAATTTGCGGCGTGGGTCCATAGGTGCTGCGGCCGATGTAGTACACATACGCGACCACAAAGATGGTGAAGATGGCCGACTCGCCGATAATGAGCGAGAACATGCCTACGCGGCCGCGCGAAGGCAGGCGCCAGTTTTCGTCAGCGAAGATGGGAATTGTGCTCATCGCTCGTACTTCCAATCCGGATCCTGCGGGTGTTTCAGGTCCCAAAGCGGACGCCGGCTGCGCACTACCGGATCTTCAGCGAAGTTGTAAGCGGGCGGAGGCGATGGCGTCGACCACTCGAGCGTCCAGGCATCCCATGGGTCGTTGCCTGCCTCCTTGCCGTGCAGGTAGGAGTCGATCAGATTCCAGGCGAAGATGAGCACGGCGATCGCCTGGATCAAGCCGCCCATCGAGATCCAGAAGTTGAGCGTGCTCCATCCCCGGTCCGCTTCGTAGGTGTAAATGGAGCGCGGCATGCCGAGGAATCCGACAAAGTGCATGGTGTCAAAGGTTAGATGAAAGCCGAAGAAGAAAAGCCAGAAATGCCACTTTCCGAGCTTTTCACTCAACACGCGACCGGTCGCCTTCGGATACCAATAATAGATCGCGGCAAAGATACAGAAGATTATGGCGCCCACAAGCACGTAGTGAAAATGCGCGATAACGAAGTAGGAGTTGTGCAATTGCCAGTCCAGGGGCGCGACCGAAAGCATGATGCCGGTGAGTCCAGCTATGAGGAACTGAAAGACAAACGCCGTGCAGAAAAGCATCGGCGTCGCGAAGCGAATCCTTCCGCCCCACATTGTCGCAATCCAATTGAATATCTTGATGCCTGTGGGTATGCCCACCATCATCGTTGAAAGTACGAAGAAAGCATTGCTTACCGACGTCATGCCAACGGTGAACATGTGGTGTGCCCACACGCTCACGCTGACGAATGCGATGCCAACCGACGCCGCAACCATGGCCGGATAGCCGAAGATCGCTTTGCGCGAGAAGGTGGGAATGATTTCGTTGGCGATGGCGAAGGCGGGCAGCACCAGGACGTACACCTCGGGATGCCCGAAGATCCAGAAGAAGTGAATCCAGACCACCGCCGAGCCGCCGGCCTGGGTGTCGAAGAAATGGCCGCCGAGATAGCGGTCGATGAGGAGCATGATCTGCGCGGCAGTGAGCGGTGTGATGGTAATGAGCGTAAGGCCGCTGACCACAAGCATCAACCACGCGAAGAGCGGCATGCGGAGGAGCGTCATACCGCGGCAGCGCATCGAGATAATAGTGGCGACGATATTGATGGCCGTGCCCAGCGTACCGAATCCGCTTACAATCAGCGCGAGGGCCCAGTAGTCAGTGTTGTGGCCGGGCGAAAACGCTTGGGCCGTAAGCGGCGCGTAGGCAAACCAGCCCACGTCGGGCGCGCTGCCCATGCCGTAGAGGCCGAAGCCGCCGATGAAACTGAAGTAGAGGAACAGCCCGCCGAACGCAGTCATCCAGAAGCTGAAGGCGTTGAGTCGCGGGAAGGCCATATCACGCGCTCCGATCATCAGCGGGACCAGATAATTGGCGAAGCCGAAGAGAATCGGCATGCCCACCAGGAACACCATGGTGGTGCCGTGCATGGTGAACAGCTCATTGTAGAGCTCGGGCGAGACGAAGTGGTTGTTGGCGATGACCAACTGAATGCGGATGGCGAGAGCCTCGGCTCCTCCCACCAATAGAAAGAACAACGCGTAAACGATGTATAGGATGCCCAGCTTCTTGTGATCGACGGTGACCACCCAACTATGCAACCACTCCAGCAGCGCCGCGCCGCGCGAGGGCGTTGCGTCGAGGGATCCGGGAATCGGGAAAGCCTGGTCTGCCATTGCCTGTCCTTCAGTGCAAGGTGGAAAGATACGCCACAACTTCGTCGATTTGCCGATCGCTGAGTTGCATGGCGGGCATCAGCGCGCCGGGTTTGAATGTGTTAGGGTCCTGAATCCACAAGCGCAGGTTCTGTGGCGCGTTCGGCGCCGCACCCGCTGCAATGGTTGCGCGGCTCATCAGGTGCGTCAGGTCAGGCCCGAAGGTTCCCTTGGCCACGGTACCCGCGATGGTGTGGCAGTTCATGCAGGCTTCGGTTTCAAAGATTTGCCGGCCAGCGGCAACGGAAGCATCCTGTGTTCTTGGCTGCTGCTGGTTCTTCACCCATGCGTCGAACTGGTGGGGCGTGTCAACATACACGCGAATCAGCATTTTGGCGTGTTCGATGCCGCAAAATTGAGCGCACTGGCCGAGATAAAGGCCGGCAGTCTGCGGATCGATCCACATTTGGTTGGGATGGTTGGGGATGAGATCGGTTTTGCCACCAAGCTGCGGCACCCAGAAGCTGTGATCCACGTCGGCCGAAAGAAGCCGCAGATAGGTGGGCTCCGGCTGCTCGGGCGTGCTCACCGGAACGTGGAGCTCATTGGCCGTCACGATGTTCAGCTTGGGGTAGTGGAACTCCCACCAGAACTGGTGGCCGATCACTGTCACGTCGAGCGCGGATTTGGGTTCGGGCGCGTCCTGAATGGCAAAAATGATGCGCGCCGTGGTGAGAAAGAGAACCACGACAATGAGCACCGGAATCACGGTCCAGGCCAGTTCCACCTGCACGCTACCGTAGATTTGCGCAGGCTCGTGCCCGGCGTCAGATTCGCGCGCACGAAACTTGATCATGACAAAGGCCAGCAGCCCACCGACCACGGCAAAGATGGCCCCGGTAATCAAGAGCACGAAGAGCGAAAGGCCGTAAATCTCATGCGCCGGAGTGGAAGCAGGAGCCCATATACTGGGCGTTGCCTGTGGGCCTTGTGCAAACATCGGCGTTACTCCGGCGCAGTCCAGGGCGAGAAGAGAGAGTCGCGATCGAATTGAGGAATAACCGCTCATGATGTATATCGGCCTTCGCGATCCGGTCACGGCTTTGGACCAGGCAAGCAGACACCGGTCGGACAGCTAGGCCGGCAAGACTTGCATTCGAACTGTTAGGCGGCTGTTGTCTATTTGTGGATGAACTCGCCGGTCAATTACGTGCTTCCCGCCGTGATAGAAAATGCGCTTTGTCGTTCCTCTTGATGCCACCTGTGCACGAGTTGCTTGCGCAGGCCGAGAACCTCGAGTATTAGTTCTGGAACATACTTTGTCGCGTAGTTCGCGAGGACCCACGACCGAATGGCATCCCCCCTTTCGTGTGCCGCCCCCGACAAGTGAAGCGCAGACGCTTTCGCGGACATCCGCGCTAAGAAGAAGCCTTTCCCAAGCACTCAGCCCCAGTGGAGAACTGTCGTCGCGACCGTACGGAAGATTCAATGTCGTCATGGAACACCTCGATTCAACCGCACGCCCGTGAAAACCCGGCGGACTAGGTTACTCGAGTTTTCCTCAAGTTCGATTACGCCACATTTGACAGGCGAAAAACAATTGAACGATGGTGTCGGATAGACTTTAGTATCAAGGAGCCGAGAAAGTTGCGATGGCCGCGGAAACTCTACTCAGACTTCTCGTCGTTCTTCAACCAGGAGTTTGCGTTGCAGCGGTGGATGGGATGAAGGTAGGAATTGGATTTAGAGGATAGCCAAGACGCTTCCACTCATCAAAGCCGCCGCGCAGAGGCCGCACGCGCTCGATTCCCAGCTGATGGAGTTGCATGGCGGTTTTGGCCGAAGTCGCCTCGCTGGGGCAGGTACAGTAAAGCACGATATCGCGATCACGCGGAATCTCTTTGTTACGCGCAGCCAACGCATCGGGCGAAATGGTGTGCGCGCCGGGCAAGGTGAATGGATCTGCAAGAATCTCTAGGGGATGGCGCAGATCGACGATGTAGACATCTTCACCGGCCTCGACTCGTTCTTTCAGTTCGTTCGGCTCCACGCGCGCGGCTATGAGGCCCTTTAAGAATTTTTGCCGGCGATAGATTCGCCGGAGGAGAAGGGCAAGAACGCCAAGAGCAAGCAGGACCCCGGAAAACCGTCCCACCCAGTTCAGCACATAAGGGTCGCGCTTGATCAAATCGCCGAAGAATCGACCGACGAAGAGTAACACTCCCGCCCACAGCGTTGCGCCGATTCCATCGAAGAGCAGAAACGGCCCAACGCCTACACCATGAACGCCGGCAGCGGGAGGACCCATTGTAGCCAATCCAGGAACAAACTTCACAATCATAAGTGCGGGGGCGCGACGCCCACCATGCGTGTCCTGTATGCGGCGGACGCAGTTGGCTGGTTCAAGCGAAAGCTTGCAAAACAACCGGAGTACTCTGTTGCCGAACTTACGCCCAATGAAGAACCAGGTAGTGTCTGCGATAAGCGAGGCAGCCACGGCAAGGAGCCATGCCAAGGGAAGGCTGAACTCATGTTCGGCCGATAGAGCTCCAGCAGCCAGAATGGCGGGTGTTACCGTGAGCGGGACGCCGAACTGATCCACAAGAACCCAGGCGAAGAGAAACAAATAACCGTACGTTAGCAAAATGTGTATCGGTAAGGCCATCGTGAGATTCCTGTCAATCGCCGATGCGGTAGCTTGAGACCGTTAGTCGCCCGGAGAAGCCAGCTCGGTGACGTCTGGCTGAGCATGACTGGCTCTCGGCAAGAACATTCCGGCCAAATCGAGAGTAAAATCCACGGATGATTCCGCGTCGCCTCGGACACTTAATGCAAAAGATGTTGAATACGTGTTTGGGTTTCTAAAATCTGCTTTGCGCAGCTCAGTCTCCAGTGGAAAGATCCGGCACCTCCGCGGCGATCGGACGAATCTAGCTCGCTTAGGCAAATCGGCGGGGCCGATTCGACTAGATCGCTTCGCGCGGCATGGAAGAGTTTTACTGTCACGCGGGAGTGGCAGGTTGGACGATCAGTGGATGAAAGAACTCGATACTTAGGTATCGGCAATACCATCGTCCGATTGTTTCGTGTTCTCGTTTCTGATGTGATCAATTCGTTGCGTCCCGACTGAGCGGGCCCTTCGGTTCGAACGCGCCCAGCTTGTGCTTCGACAGGCTAGTCATCTTTGGCAAGTCTTGCGCAATGCTTCCCGGTCTCGAGCAATCGGTGGCCTAAGCTTTCGCGAGGCAGCGAGAATTCTCGATGCTGCCGATGGCAGTTTCAAGGCCTAGACAACACGGGACTGACCCATCTGCAGAAGATCGCGTGGGATGGACTGGTGATCAACAGAAGTGCAGCCAGACCAGAGATACAACGAGAGTTCGTCGCTGAAGTTGGCTGCTTGTCAATCTCTGCATCCTTCACTGAGAATTGGAAAACCGCATGTTTGCTAAACGGCTGAATACTATCCTAGAGGTCCGCGCCCAAATCCAATTTAATCCCACCCGATCCGCCCCGTGGAGTCGACCGGAAGATGAAATATGCGCTTTACAAGACTCAAATCGCTGGGCGGTAATTCTGGCTGGTGGAGATGGCGTGCGCCTGCTGCCCCTTACCAGATTGCTCACCGGAGAAGATACGCCGAAGCAGTTTTGTGTGCTAACCGGAAACGAAACTCTTCTGGCACAGACGCAGAGGCGGATTTCGTCGATCGTTCTAAGACAGCGCACACTGGTGGTCGTTACGCGGACGCATGAACGATATTACGCGAAGCAGCCAGCCTGTGTCCCACATGCCAACCTATTGGTGCAGCCGTGTAATCGTGGAACCGCGCCGGCGATTTTGTACAGCTTGACCTGTCTCGATGCAATGGCTCCGCGAGGTGTGGTCGGATTCTTCCCGTCGGACCATCAATTCAACTCGGACTCGCAATTCGCTGACTCAGTCGACCAGGCGTACAAATATGCGCAGCTCTATGGAGATCGTGTCTTTCTTCTTGGTATCACCCCTGATTCACCTGAGACGGATTACGGCTGGATCGAACCTGGCAGGGCGCTGCTCTCCCAAGGGGGATGCGACGCATTCGAGGTGTGCCGATTTTGGGAAAAACCTTCCGTAGATAAGGCAAGAGAGCTGATGGATGGGGGAGGGCTATGGAACACTTTTATTATGATTGGACGCGTGTGCGCGTTCCTCGACTTGATTCGCTCGAGCCTTCCCAACCTCCTTACTTCTTTCGATCGAATGTCGGACGCCACGAACGCTTCACTGGCCGATCTTTATGCCAGAATCCCGGCGAGTAATTTCTCACGGGAGGTCCTCGTCGAGTGTCCTGGCAACCTGGCTGTATTGCCCGCGCACGGATTACGATGGACAGACTTGGGTGTTCCCGAGCGCGTGAATCGAACCATTCGTCCATACACAAGACGAAAGCGCGCAATCGGTCCTATTGCACACAATGAGTAGAGCATTACCCGGCACGCAGCGAGAGCGTTTTCGAAGATTCATCGAGCTTAAGAGCGCGGGAACAAACCCTTCGCGCGTCAAAAGATAGAACCACGTATAGCTTGGATTCCGCCCTTCAGCCTGCAATCCAACACGGTGAGGCTCTCGAAACTGCGCACGATATCAACATTCTGCACCGGCGCCTAGTCGAAGTACGTATATTTTTAGTGGTTCGCACCAAGTCCGAGATGCGTGCAGTACCCTCGCCATCCGAACCCACCGACTCGTCCTCCCGCACGAAGGTTGGGCCTCATTCTTTTCCGTGACTGCGCACGCGTCGGTAAGCGGAAGGTTATGACCGATTTCTGCCTGCAAGTTTCTGCGTCGCTTCACGATCGGTCGTTTACCGGGTGAACTTGTTCGCATTCGGTACCTTGGCTTGCCTGCCAACCCCATGAACACCCCATCAACAACCGGAGACGCATGATACGAGGGTGCGCCCTCCATGGAATCGAGTCCATCGTACTCTCGAATCGGTTCTCTGAATTCAGTGCCAGCATATCTCGCGCAATGGCAGGTGCTTCCAGCGAGGACTCGCTCAGGCGTTGGAACAGAGGATCGCTGTATTGTGGCCACGCATAGATGATACGAAGGTCTTGATCAGTACGTTCGTATACTAGATTCATCTTCACACTTATGACTTAATCAAAACTGTAAAGCAGTTTGGAATCAGACTCTTCAAACGTCGAGGGAGGCTGCAGCGGTTGACAAGGAGATTCGCATGAGCGATAGATCAGAACGATTTGCTCCCGGCTGGCCCGGAATTCCGCCACGTTGGACTTCGAGCGCCAAGACTGGAATTGCCACTTCATTGACTCCGGAGAATCGCGTATGGTTCACCCTGAGTCACGGCATTCTGAATGAGATCTACTATCCCAGGCTCGACCAGGCGTGCACGCGCGACCAGCAATTCCTAGTAACTGATGGCAAGAGTTTTTTTTCAGAAGAAAAGAAAGATTGCGAGTTTGAGAATCATCTTGCGGAGCCGGGTATTCCGCTCTATCGCTTGAAAAACAGCTGTAGACACGGCTGTTACAGGATAGAAAAGGAAGTTCTGGCTAATCCTTTCCGCAATGTTGTTTTGCAAAAAATCCGTTTCCTCCCTTTGCGAGGCAAGCTCGAAGACTATCACCTCTATGCTGTACTTTCTCCGCATCTGGCTAACTACGGATATGGCAACACCGCATGGAGCGGCGAGTATAAGGGCTCAGGTATGCTTTTTGCTGAACGACATGGAGTTTGTCTAGCGATGGCTAGTTCTGAACCTTGGCTCAAAACTTCAGTCGGATTTGTTGGCGAATCCGATGGCTGGCAGGATCTGTCACAGCACCACGAGATGCAATGGGAATACACGCGCGCAGAGAATGGCAACGTGGCTTTGACCGGCGAGGTCGACCTTGCAGCGTGCAATGGAGAGTTCATTCTGGCAATCGGATTCGGTTCAGACCCTTTCGAAGCTGGACAGCTGACAAAATCATCCCTCCTGGAAGAATTCGGAACCCTCCGGAAGCACTATGTCGATGGTTGGCAGGAGTGGCAGGACACACTGATTGCCTTGGATTCTCCCAGACGAGATCATGATCTGTACCGCTCCAGCATGACGGTTCTACGCGTGCACGAGGCGAAAGGGTTTTTGGGCGGCACGATAGCCAGCCTCTCCATTCCCTGGGGATTCAACAAAGGGACGGACGATCTCGGCGGTTATCACCTGGTGTGGCCGCGCGACCTGGTGGAAATCGCTGGGGGATTTGCGGCCGCAGGCGCAACGAAGGACGCAGTGCGATTACTCCGCTATCTGGAGGCGACACAAGAGGCGGAAGGCAACTGGGCACAAAATCTTTGGATCAGCGGAGAGCCGTACTGGAACGGCGTTCAGATGGACGAGGCTGCTCTCCCCATCCTCCTGTTCGACTTGCTGAGGCGTAAGGCCCCGGACCGGATAGAAGATTTGCGCCGATGGTGGCCCATGATTGCCAAAGCGGCAGGCTATCTGGTGCGCAATGGTCCGGTCACGCAGCAGGATCGATGGGAAGAGGATGCAGGGTACTCTCCGTTCACTTTAGCCACGGAAGTTGCGGCGTTACTGGCGGCTGGCGACGTCGCCGAGCTGACTGGACACCTTGATGCAGCGGAGTTTCTTCGTCAAACTGCGGATTTCTGGAATGAGAACATCGAGCGCTGGTGCTATGCCGAAGAAACCGATTTGGCATTGAAGTTCGGCGTAGACGGTTACTACGTTCGAATTGCTCCGCCGGATATGGCATCTGTGGCCGGGCCGCTGCAGGGAACGGTCTCCATCAAGAACCGCGCGGCTGCGCAGAGTAGCGAATGCGCCGCGCACGTCGTCAGCCCCGATTCGCTTGCGCTTGTGCGATTTGGACTCCGAGACCCTTGCGATCGGCGAATAGTCAACACAGTAAAAGTTATTGACGCGTTACTCCGTGTGGATTTGCCTCAAGGCGCAAGTTGGTATCGGTACAACGGAGATGGGTACGGCGAGCACGAAGACGGATCCCCTTTTGACGGTACCGGCGTCGGGCGGCCGTGGCCTCTGCTGACCGGAGAACGAGCTCACTATGAGTTGGCAGCCGGTCATCGGGAATCTGCCGAGTCCCTGCTTACGGCTTTGGAGAACTTCACCGGCGGGGGCCGGCTGATTCCGGAGCAAGTTTGGGACTCAGCCGATATTCCCGAACTGGGGCTATTCCGAGGAAATCTCACGGGGTCGGCGTGCCCCTTGGTTTGGGCTCACGCGGAATACGTGAAACTCCGCCGTTCTCTATTGGAAGGCGAGATTTTCGACAGGCCTCCTCAGCCAGTTGAACGATACCAGGTTCAGAAAAAGATCGCGACTCATGTTGATTGGCGCTTCAACAATCGAATCTCCTCGATGCCTCAAGGCAAGACTCTGCGTCTCAGCTTGCTATTGCCTTCGCAAGTGCACTGGAGTTTTGACGGCTGGACGACAGCGCATGATGCGACGACCCGAGATACGGGACTCGGAGTCCATACTTTGGATTTGCCAACTCGAGAGCTTCCAGCTGGCTACGAAATCTCATTCACCTTGTATTGGCCCACGGCGGACAGATGGGAAGGTACGGATTTTAGAATTGCCGTTATTTCCAAGACTGAGAACAGCAACGAAGTCACCGCGGTTGAGCTTAACTTCGTCGAGGCGGTATCAGGCAATGACTAAGAGGCAAACAGGAGCAACGGTTGACTCGGGGCTGAAGCTCAGGCCTGCACAGTAATGGCACCGCTCGAAAGAACGCAATTTAGAAATCGAACCGCAAGCGAATCGTCCAGGCTTTGAAATACATCGGAGAGTTAACCATGCTTATTGCAGGAGACATAGGCGGCACAAAAACCGATCTTGCTATCTATTCAAGAGAATCTGGGCCGCATGCGCCTTTGGCGCAAGTCGAAACTCACAGTGCGGACTATGACAGCCTGCAGGCTATGGTTGCCGAGTTCATCTCAAAGACCAAACTGTCGGTTGATGCAGCTTCCTTCGATGTTGCCGGCCCAGTGATCAACGGTCACGTGAAACCAACAAACCTGCCGTGGGTCCTGGACGAGTGCACGCTCAAAGCAGAGCTCAACCTGAAGTTTGTTCACTTGATGAATGATCTTGAGGCTGTTGCGCGTGCAGTGCCGGTTTTGCGGCCGACGGATCTGCTCACGCTGAATCAAGGCGATCCTGCCGCAAAAGGGCCGATTGCAATCATCGCGCCGGGAACTGGCTTGGGCGAATCGTTTCTTACATGCGACGGCTCTCAATATCTTGCGCACAGTTCCGAGGGCGGGCACTCAGATTTTGCTCCAACCGGCAAGCAGCAGATTCAACTGCTGGAATACCTGTTGGAGAGATTCGATCACGTTAGCGTCGAGCGGGTCTGCTCAGGTATCGGCGTCCCGAATATTTATGAATACCTTCGCAACGTAGAGCAAATGCCTGAAGCGCCCGAAGTTGCTCAATCGATCGCGTCCGCAAAAGATCATACGAAGGCAATCATCGACGCCGGGACAGATCCGCGCAATCCCAGCAAATTGTGCCGGGCTACGGTTGATTTGTTCGTTTCGATTATGGCCAGCGAAGCGGGCAATCTCGTACTGAAAGTTTTCGCTACCGGTGGAGTGTACATTGCCGGCGGAGTCGCCTTGCACGTGTTGGAGGTGCTGCGCGAGCCGCAATTTATTGAAACCTTCACTAGAAAGGGCCGCTTCAGGAATCTGATGGAGCGCATTCCGATTCATGTCATCACTGCGCAGGCGGCGCTGATCGGTGCTGCGGCCTATGGCCTGGGTAGCTTGAACAGTCACAACGAGTGACCTCTGCCTCACCTCAATTGAGCGTGAGGCGATCCGCGAAACCCAGCCGAAGAAAAAGAGGACCACAATCAAAAACCATTGACGTCGATCACCGCCTGGGCGAAGGCTTGCGGAGCTTCCTGTGGCAGATTTTGCCCGATGCCCCGGTGATGAGGCGGTGCTCATACTTGCCTGAGAACTTATCGCGATATGCTGATCTCACCGGGTGGGCCGCAACGTTGTCATCGCCTTCCGTGGTGATGGTGGGCAAAGTGATGACGGGTAGCGCGGCCAGTCGCTTTTCCAATTCGTCATACTTCGCTCGCCCGGAGCCAGGCCAAGCCGCCAGCGATAGTCGTGCATCACGATGTCCATATGGTCCGGATTGATGAAGGCGGCTGCTGTGCGGTCGAATGTGGCGTCGTCGAAATCCCACCTCGGCGAGGCCGTATGCCAGATGAGCTTATTGAAATCGTCCAGGTATTTCACGTAACCGGCGCGGCCCTGTTCGGTGGTGAAATAGTACTGGTACCAAAATGCGAACGCAGGCTTGGCTGGTATTGGCGCCTGGTTGCCTGCGGGGCTGCTAATTAGATAGCCACCGACGGAAACGATTGCTTTGCAGCGTTCCGGCCATAAGACTGCCATGACGTCCGCCGTGCGCGCGCCCCAGTCAAAGCCACCAACGATGGCTTTCTGGATCTTGAGGGCATCCATCAGAGCGATGACGTCGAGGGCGACAGCCGACTGCTGCGCGTTCCGGAACGTGCTCCTGGAAAGAAAGCGAGTCTTGCCGAAGCCACGCGAATAGGGTACGATGACGCGGTAGCCCGCCGATGCTAGCATGGGAGTGACGTCGACAAAGCTGTGAATGTCATACGGCCAGCCGTGAAGAAGAATCACCGCGGGACCATCAGCCGGGCCATCTTCAGCGTAACCAATGTCGAGAAGGCCGGCATTGACCTGTTTCAGTGCTTTGAAAGACGTGTTTGTTCCAGGTTTAATCGCAGGCAGGTCGGGTGGAGTTACTCCGCCCGTTTGTGCATTCGCGAACGCTACCATACCAAACTGAGCGGTGGTGATCGCCATTGCCGCGGTCCCTAGAAAACGTCGACGTAGACAGTTGATATTCTCTGGAACCCCGATCGGGTTCATTAACAGTTCTCCTTCATTGAATGGTTGATGGGAAGGTGTCGAGTCGCTTCGGCAACCGCGAGCTCGAGAGGTCTCGCCCCCTATCCCTTGATCGACTCCGCATCCAGCGTGATGTCATTTCGTCGCCCACGAGCACACCGCCAGAGTCCAGCGCTGTGTTACATATCATCCCGAAATCCTTGCGATTAACCTTGGCGGGGGGCAGAAAGGCCGATGAAACAATTTAGCCAGAAGGTTAGGGCCACATCTATTAGACGATGGTGGTAATTGATACCTTGATATCACTGAGAGCGGAAAGCTTGCGCGGTGTCTATCGCACTTGAAGCCGCCTCAAGGTTCTCCCGCCGACTCCAGATTCTTCGAAGAGATCCCGTCGGACCGGGTCTGAGCTTCGCCGGCGCAGGCAACATTGCCAAAGTCTCCATATTTGGTCGGCTGTTACTCTGCAGCACAGCAGAGTTAGGAACGGAAAGTGAATCTGTCCGATTGTTGTCCCGATCCTCTTCGCCCTCAAGGCCGAATCAGTAACCAATACCTACGAAGTACATCACTAAACTGCGAGAAATTCTCGGAGACGGTCCTGCTCGATTGTGAGCATCCCGAAGGAATAACTATAAAAACCGTGGTGATTGGCAGGACTGCGCTTGATGCACCGGTGAATGACACCCTCGAAGTTGGTGGCCCTGAAAAGTTTCGCCTCAATGAACTTTGGCGGCTGTTTCTGGGCGTACACAAGGATCCACGCCAAGTTGTCGCCGATCCGCGCGGTCGCTACTACGACATCGAGGTGAAGGAGCGCACACTCCTTCCCGAAGACGACGCGATCCTCGGAATACTCCAGTTCGAAGACTGGCTCGCTAAGCCGAAACTGCGAAATGCACCGAGCATTCTGATGGCGCAAGGGAATTCCATGCAGGACCTTGCGCACAGCCTCCGAGTCTCAGCGGCGTCGGCGGAATCCAGACTTCACCGAGTACGAAGGCGGCTTGTCGAATCTTACCCCCGTTTCGCGACCATAGCGCCAAGCTAAATCCCGCGCAGATGTATCGGGCATTGCTGCTCGCCTCCGCCTGAGTCAGCCGCAGATGCAGGTTGCCGCCAACTTTGTGGGCTTTCAGCACGGCCTTGACCCGTCATTTTGTTTTCGAATGCGGCCAATCAAGCCAGTACCAAGGTATCGATCAACACCTTCGTCTCACGGCGTTCATGGAAACATTCACCTCGGAGCGACATCTCTAACGGCGGAGGCACACATGAGAACGCAATTGCTGTCGCTTTTCCTCTGGTGTGGCGTGTTGGTCTTTGGTCAAAGCGGCGGGGTAAGCGCTGGACCAGCCGATCAGCCTGATCAAAAGGCGCAAAACGCACCGTCCGCCATCAAGGGGAACCCGCCTGACGAACTCAAACAAGAGCTTGACGCAGACGCAATCGCATTGTCGAAGATACCCGCGGACCCGCTTGTGCAGCCGGATCCCATGGCCCCGATCTTTCGGCCAATCGACACGCTCGTCGACCACAGCATCGAGTCTATCCACATGAAGTTTGGCGCGACGTATACCTTCCTCAACCAATATGCAACCATAACGCCGGACGGGGTCCGCCACGATCAACCCAGCGGACGTCTCGATTTCACCGGAGCATGGCGTGTGTACCAGGGTGAAAGCACCGCAGGATCCATCAGCCTCCTTATTCGTTCTGGAACCAACATCGGAATAAGTCAGCAGTTCAATCTGAGCGATCGAATCGGCTCTGGGCTCTATCTCAACTGCCTCCAGGGCGGGGGCCCGCAGGAGCCAATTACCGTGAATATCCTCTATTGGCGGCAGGATTTTCTCGACAAGAGGCTTTCGTTTTATGTGGGCAAGATACACCCTAACGAGTACGTGACGCTCAGCATGTTTAACAACGACGAGCGCACGCAATTCCTGAATGGCGCAAACGACGGTAATGATGCGGTTGCCTCGGACGGGACATTCGCCGGTGGCGCCGCAGCTGAATTCCAGGCTACACGACACGTTTTCGTCCACGCCGTCACAGTGGATACCGAGGGCTCGCAGCAGGGAAATATCGAAACATTAGTCGATCGGAAATACGCGGAAGAGGTTGAAGCGGGCTGGTCCTCAGGATCAGTTGGCGAACAGTACCGGCTTTATCGCGCGGGCTTCTGGCGAGACGATACCCAGACTCGCGGGAGTGGACATGGCGGCGGCTTCGAGTTTGACCATGAACTCACCAATGGCTGGACGCCATATGGAAGATTTGGCTTCGGTACCAAAGCCGGAACGGCAATCAAAGATGAATACGAACTTGGGCTTGCTCAGGTTCATCCATTCGGACGCCGGGGAGACATGTTCGGAGCCTCATACGCCTACAGTGAACCGAACACCCCTGCTAAGCACCACGAGGGCGTGTTTGAGTCATTTTATCGCATTCGTCTGACGCAAAGCGTCGAGGTCGGGCCGGATGTGGAAGTGTCAATTCATCCCACCTACGCAGCCAAGGCTTACACAACGACCCTTCTCGGCGCGAGAATCCGACTTATCTTCTAGTGGCTAAGAGACCCTGACGTAAGTTCGTGTTCCCGAGAAGGGAAACCTATCCCGATACCGACAAACGGAAAGTTGAGGTGAACAAGGATGGCAACCCAACGAGTTACTAGCGGTCCGGACAATTTCCAGAGCATCCCAAGCGCTCTGGCAACACCTAATTACACGCGGCCTCTGGCCATCGTCACGAGTTTGTTCTTCATCTGGGGATTCCTGACCTGTTTGAATGACATCTTGGTGCCACACCTGAAGTCGATATTTGATCTCAGTTATGCGGGAGCTATGCTGATTCAGTTCGCTTTCTTTTCCGCGTACTTCTTTTTCTCTGTGCCCTGGGCAAGAATCGTGAATGCGATTGGCTACAAGACGACCATGGTGATCGGCTTGCTGACTATGGCTCTTGGAGCATTTCTGTTCGTTCCTGCCGCATCCGAGGCCTCGTACCCGCTGTTTCTGACAGCACTCCTTGTTCTCGCCGCAGGGATAACTGGTCTACAGGTGTCGGCGAATCCGTATGTGGTCTTGTTAGGCAAGCCGGAAACAGCGTCGAGCCGGCTGGATCTGACCCAGGCTTTTAACTCGCTAGGCACGACAATCGCTCCGAAAATCGGAGGGCTGCTGATCCTGAGCGCGGCGCCGTTGGCGATCGAAAAGCTGCGAAGTCTCACACCCGAAGCGTTGAATGTGTATCGCATACAACAAGCAGCCTCGGTCAAAATGCCATATACCGTGATCGGCGTTGTACTGCTATTACTGGCGGTGTTAATTGGCGTTTCGAAGTTGCCACCAATTGAGGCGGAAAGTTCGCGTTCCGGTACGAAGGCGAATGATTCGGTCTGGAAACATCCGAACCTGATCCAGGGAGCGATTGGAATCTTCGCGTACGTGGGTGCGGAGGTCTCCATCGGCAGCTTTCTGGTGAATTACTTTGGGTTACCCGAGATTACAAGTCTCTCCGCCAGGACCGCGGCAGGTTTTGTCGCCTTCTACTGGGGTGGCGCCATGATTGGGCGGTTTGTTGGCGCAGGACTTTTGCAGCGTTTCAAGCCGAGCTATCTGCTTGCTCTTTGTACGATCGTTGCCGGTGCGTTGGTTACGGCTTCAATGCTCACGAGCGGGCACTTCGCAATGTGGAGCATCCTCGCCGTTGGATTCTTCAATTCGATTATGTTCCCTACCATTTTTAGTCTGGGAGAAGCGGAACTCGGCCCTTTGAGTGGAAGCGGATCCGGCCTCCTGAATATGGCCATCGTGGGCGGCGCGGTTCTGCCTGAAATCCAGGGGCTCGTTGCTGACCATATTGGACTTCGCCATGCCTTCGTGATTCCCCTCCTCTGCTACGTGTACATCTTGTATTACGCTTTGAGCGGATCGAAGCCGAATAGTCAGCGACAGAGGACAGCGTAGACCGGAGATATGTAGAGCTGACTCCAAAGGAGTGGATCTTGAAGCTCGTCATCAGTTCGGACCATGCGGGATTTGCACTGAAGGAAGAGGTGCGCGCCAACCTGGCCGCGGCAGGCCATGAGATGGTCGATCTGGGACCGTTCAAGTGCGAGCCCAAGGATGACTATCCCGACTCTGCCGAGAAAGTGGGCGAGGCGATCAAAGCGGGTGTTGCTCCACGCGGGATTCTGATCTGCGGCAGCGGCGTGGGCGTGTGCGTGGCGGCAAACAAAATTCCTGGAATTCGGGCAGCGATTTGCCATGATACATATTCGGCGCACCAGGGTGTGGAGCACGACGAGATGAATGTGCTCGTGCTGGGCGCGCGGATTATTGGTTCGGCGCTGGCATTTGAACTCGCGCACGCGTTCATCGCGGCTACCTTTCAGGCAAAAGAGGGCCGGTTTCAAAGGCGATTTAAGAAAGTGCTTGCCATCGAGGCGAAGTACCAGCGCTGAGACGCTTCGAGGAACTTAGAGAAGATGAGCATTGGCGACGATCGCGGCTGAAGTTCTGGCCTTTGTCACCCAACACGTAACGGTCAAGGACTAAGAAATACTCCGACTTGTTACGTTGGAGGTATCGCATGGAATGACTGCTCGCTGTGCCTACTACCAAGGTGTATGCAATACCATCGTCCAATTGCTCCGCGTTCCCGATTCTGGTCTTATCGTCTCATGGCAACCGAGCGAGGGCGCACCAATCGACCTCCATCGCTAAGGGGCTCGCGCTCGAGTTATTGGTTTTCGTCAGCGAAGGCGTGACCCAGGAATGTTAAGACAATGCTTTTAACTTTGCTGCGGAACTTGGTCATCAAACCGTAAATTGACTGACGGATTGGTCGATTGATTTTCGACCTCTCAGAAAGAACCGGAATTTCCCCCGCGAGGATGCGATATGTGGCACGGACACTGGAATAAGCTGCTCCTAATTAGCCTTGCCCTTTCCGGCGGGGTAGGGGTGCTTGCTCAGTCCAGCTCACCGGCCACGCCGGCGCCGTACAACCCGATTGCTCTGGCAGGAGTAACAGGAGCGCCGCGCGAAACCGTTGAAGCCGGGCAGAATAACAATCGAACCCTCTCGCAGAATCCGTACCTCGGAGGAGTTCCTGGGGCAAAACCCAGCACAACACCGGTGGCGCTCTCTCTGGAAGACGCCGTCAACCTGGGGCTCAAGCAAAACCTCGGAGGAGTCTTGGCCACGGATTCCGTTACCGATGCCCGAGGACAGAGATGGCAAGCGCTGAGTGAGTTGCTCCCCAATGTTGTCACCGATACAGGTTTTGGAGTTCATCAAATCAACGTGAAGGCAGCTTTTGGCATCACCATACCTGGACAGCATCCGATCATCGGGCCATTTGGCTCTTTCGACGCGCGGGCATATTTCACGCAATCGGTTTTCGATTGGGCATCCATCGAGCGAGCGCGATCTTCAACGGCGCAGGTGAAGTCAGCAGAATTCAGCTCCAAAGATGCTCGCGAGTTTGTCGTGCTCGTGATTGTGTCCAACTATTTGCTGGTCATTGCCGATCAATCGGAGGTTGAGTCAGCCACATCGCAGCGGGACACTGCCAAGGCTCTTTTTCAACAGGCATCGGACCAGAAGACAGCAGGCATTGCCTCAGCCGTGGACGTTCTGCGTTCACAGGTGCAACTGCAGTCGCACGAACAGAAACTGATTGTCGCACAAAATGATCTGGCAAAAGAAAAGCTGGCTTTGGCCCGGGCTATCGGACTCCCTCTCGGCCAACAGTTCGAGATAACCAACCACGTGCCTCATCAAGATCTGACGCCCTCAAGTCTCGATGAAGCGATCCAAAGCGCCTACTTGGCTCGCGCTGATCTTCAGAGTCAGGTGAATCAGGTTCGGTCCGCTGAACTCGCGAGAAAAGCTGCTTCTGCCGAACGATATCCGTCTTTGGGCGCGGAAACCGATTACGGTCTCTCCGGAGTAGACCCTGGCTCGTCGCACGGTACCGTTGATGCGGCCGCCACGCTCCACATCCCCATTTTTCAGGGTGGCAGAGTACACGGGGATGTTCTCCGGGCCGAGGCCATGTTAACTGAGGAGAGACAGCGACTGGAAGACTTACGGGTCAAAATCGATCAAGAGGTCCGCGATGCTTATCTCGATCTGGAGGCATCCAGGCAAGAAGTTTCTGTCGAGCAGAGCGCGGTAACATTGGCCACTCAGAACCTGAAGCAATCCCGAGATCGATTCGCCTCGGGAGTTACAGACAACATTGAGGTGGTTCAGGCGCAAGATGCGCTGGCAACCGCGAATGATGCCTACATTGCAAGCCTCTACGGCTACAACCTGGCCAAAATGTCTTTGGCGAGAGCGACTGGGGTCGCGGAATCCAAATACGCACAGTATTTGAGTGGAAATTGAATATGTCTGAAAAAGATCAAGCAACGAATCCGCCAGAAGCAACACCGGCACTGCGAAACGCACCGGGAGACGACGCCAGCGCAACTTCCCCGCTAAATTCGGCGTATCCGAAGAAGCACTCACACAAACGTTGGATACTCCTTGTCTCGCTCGTTGTTCTGATCGTTGGTTGCGCCTTCCTGTGGCGCTATCTGTCCGGCTTTGAATCCACCGACGACGCGCAGGTAGACGCCCATCTCTACCCGGTCAGCGCCCGCATTTCCGGATATGTCGCGGGCGTGAATGTTGACGACAATCAATGGGTCGATGCAGGTTCGACACTGGTGGAAATCGATCCCAAAGACTACGAAGTGGCATTGGCGAAAGCTCAGGCAACGCTCGACACCTCGGAGGCCGCGGCAAGAAGTGTGAATATCGATGTGCCGATATCTTCGGTCGATACTTCAAGTCAATTGAAATTCACGTCTTCGGACATTAAGAACGCGGAGGCGGCCGTCCAGGCAGCAGAAAAGCAAGCCGTCGCGGCCCACGCCCGCGTTTTGGAGGCGCAAGCGGAAAATGTGAAGGCCCAAGATGACGTCACCCGTTATCACCTACTGCTCGCCAAGGAGGAGGTGCCGAAGCAAGTCTATGATCATGCTTACGCCGCCGCAGCGACTGATGACGCCGCCATAGCTGCGGCAGAAGCGGACGAGGCCGCGGCGCTACAAGCCGTTCAAGAAGCGCACAGCCGCCTCGCTGAGGCCGAGGCACGCTACGAAGATGCCCAGGCCGGCCCGCAGCGCGTCGCCTCAACGCGCGACAAGGCGCTTTCGGCCGCAGCGGAAGTAGAGCAGACAAGAGCTGCTTTCGAGCAAGCGCGGTTAAATCTGGGATACACCAAAATATTTGCGCCCGTGGCCGGGGAGGTTACGAAGAAGGTTGTGGTCGGATTGAATGTCGGCCCAGGGGAGCAGTTGCTCACTGTGGTTCCGCTCGATCAGGTATGGGTCACAGCAAACTTCAAAGAAACCCAGCTCAAGCACATGCGCGTGGGTCAGAATGCAGAGGTCCACCTCGATTCGAACGGCCGCACGTACCACGGTCATGTAGACAGCATTGCGGGAGCAACAGGACCCATCTTCAGCTTGCTACCACCCGAAAACGCAACCGGCAACTACGTCAAGATCGTCCAGCGAGTTCCCGTGAAGGTCGTTCTAGAGCCGGGCGAAAATCGTGACCACCAGCTTCGGCCGGGTATGAACGTCGAAGCGAAGGTGTATCTACGATGAGCGCTACGGCAGCCACCTTGCCTGAGATCCAGGCCTACTCTCGCCCAGCGGTGAATCCGTGGCTTATCGGCGTCACGGTGTCGATGGCTGCATTCCTGGAAGTGCTGGACACCAGCGTGGCCAATGTTGCATTGCCCTACATCGCTGGGGACCTGGGCGCGAGCTACGACGACAGCACATGGGTGCTCACCTCATATCTTGCGGCTAATGCGATTGTGCTTCCCGTTAGCGGATGGCTTGCGGACGTTATCGGCCGCAAAAGATATTTTATGCTCTCACTGATCGTCTTCACTGTAAGTTCGCTGCTGTGTGGTTTCGCGCCCAGTCTTCCGCTTTTGCTGCTCTTTCGAGCGTTGCAGGGTGTTGGGGGTGGCGGACTGCAACCGATGGCGCAGGCGATTCTCAACGATACTTTCCCGCCCCAGCAACGCGGCGCGGCCTTTGCGCTCTACGGCATTAGCGCCGTTCTTGCTCCAACGGTTGGTCCCATGCTCGGCGGCTGGATTACCGACAACTATTCGTGGCGCTGGATCTTCTTTATCAAGCTGCCGGTTGCACTCCTTGCCCTCTACTTGACCTATGCACTTGTACACGAGAAACCGGTCAGCGGCCGCGCCAAGAATAGCGGGATTCGCGTGGACTACATCGGCATTGCGTTTCTGACATTGGGCGTGGCTTCGCTCCAGATCGTCCTGGACAAGGGCCAGGAGGATGACTGGTTCGGATCCCAATTCATTCTTACGCTAGCCATCACCGCGACAGTTTGTTTGTTGGCGTTGGTCGTCTGGGAGTGGTACCGCAAGGAACCCATTATCGATGTTCGCATGTTCAAAAGCTTCAACTTCGCGGCAGCCAATCTAATGATGTTCATGATGGGTGTCATGCTTTTCAGCACCTTAGTACTCGTCCCCGAATTTTTGCAAACGCTGTTGGGCTATACCGCAGAGCTTGCGGGTCTGGTATTGTCTGCGAGTGGGCTCATCTTGCTGCTAATGATGCCAATCGTGGGGCGCCTCACTTCGAAAGTTCAGGCGCGCTTTTTAATTGCAGCAGGATGGGTGTCTCTTGCGATCGGTTTGTTCTATTCCGCGCATCAGATCGACCTATATATCAGTTTTGACTTTGCGATGTGGCTGCGCTGTGCGCAGGTAGTGGGCATTGGCTTTCTGTTCGTTCCAATTACAGCCGCCGGCTACATCGGTGTGCCAGCTGAGAAGGGCAACAGTGTCTCGGGCATAATCAATTTCATGCGGAACATTGGCAGCAGTATCGGTACTTCCATCGTGACTACAATGATCGCCCGCCGCTCACAATACCACCAGCAAGTCCTGATTGGACATATGACGCCTGACACACCGGCGTATCGGGCGGCGCTCCAAAGCCTGACAATCCGCATACAGCACTCCGGACTTGGCGCCGTAGACGCACACAATCAGGCAATTGCCCGATTTAACGGCCTGGTGAATCAACAAGCTCATATGCTCTCGTTCATGGACACATTCTGGGTGCTGGGCGTGCTTTGCGCCATTATGTTCGTTCTCTCATTTTTCTTGAAGAAGAATGATCCCGGAGCGGGCGGAGATGTTGCAGTGGGCTGAGGAGAATCACAATGATTCGAGCCATCACAATTGAGCGCGAGTTCGGCTGCGGAGCATCCGAAATTGCCAGTTTGGTCGCCAGCCGCCTCGGATGGAACCTGTGGGACAAACGGTTGACACAGGAGATCGCGCGACTGACCGAGAGTACACCACAGGCGGTCGAGCGGAGAGAATGGCGAGCCGATCCAGTTGTATACAGAGTTTTCAAAGACTTTCTTCGGGGCGCGTTCGAGGGAGGCTTGCCCCCCACCAATCGGCTGCGCTTGCTAGATGCGCGCCGGATCGCCGATGTTTCGCAAATAGCAGTCAAAACCGCCTTTTCCAGCGGCCCCTCGGTGATTGTTGGCCGAGGTGCGCAGTATTTCATGCGCAATCGGAGCGACGTCTTCCATGTATTTCTCTACGGATGTCGCGATCATAAGATCCGCAGACTGATCTCCAAGGGTGCAACGGAAGAGAAGGCCATCGAACAGATCGACTCAACGGACCAAGACCGAGCTGCCTTTGTCCGGCAATATTTCCACCTGAAATGGCCGGAACCCCACCTATACAACGCAATGTTCAATACCGACATGGGCGAATCCTGCACAGCTGAGATGCTTCTGCAGTGCGTCCAGCGGCTTGAGGGTGGTGGATAAAATGGCTGCCTTTTCGGTGATCGGTTACTGCCGGCCTGAATCCTCCGCATCTCTATTGAGGATGATGGGTTCTTTTCTGGTGGCAGTAGGAGGAGCAGGTGGCGCTGATCACTAACATCCTCTTTCCTGTAGATTTCTCACACTCTTGCCTCGCCATGGGCGCCTACGTCAAAAGGGTGGCTGCTATCTTTAGCGCTCGAATGTCAATGATTCATGTGTTCGACTCTGCCAGTCACAATGGACTGGAACTTTATCTAATGAGAGCTCCTGACGAGATTGCTCAAGAACATGAAGAAGTTGCGCGTCAAAGGCTTGATTCCTTCCTTCAGTTTGACTTTCCAGGCTCCAGGTTTCCACGAATTCTTGCTTCCGGGGACACGGCATCGCAGATCGCCGTGAACGCAAAGGACGGATTCGATCTGATCATCATGCCTACCCACGCCGGAGCTTTCCGGCGGATGCTTCTTGGCTCCACGACAGCCAAGGTATTGAACGATGTTGGGTGTCCCGTGATCACCAGTGAACACGCCGAGAGCATAGCGCCACGGCCGATAGCGCATCGAAAGATGCTATGCGCCGTCGGTCTCGGCGAGAACTCGGAAAGAGTTCTTCGATACGCGCACAAATTGTCCGCGGAGGCTCATGCGAATCTACGCATCATACACGCCGTTCAGGCAGCCGATTCCCTCGTTTCACGTTCGCTGGCCCTGGAGGAGTGGACTCAATCCGAGGAACGGCAACAGGCGCATGAACGTATCGACGCATTGCAAAGAAGAGTTGGCTCGCAGGCCCCGATTCAAATTGCGGTAGGTCCAATAAAGCGAGCGTTGGTCGAGGCTGCGCGGCAATCGGACGCCGACCTGTTGATCATCGGCAGAGATTCCCCGTCCGGCGTTCAGGGCCGCCTGCGGGATTTGACCTACGCCATGGTGCGCGACTCACCATATCCAGTGCTCAGCGTCTGAGATGCTCGTCAGTCTATTTCGCGTTCTCAATGTCGAGAGGGTGCGCCGACAAGCTGAACGAGTCATGCTCCTGAATGATGCGCGAAAGTACCGGTCTATACCATTGTCCAATAGATTTTTCTCCAGGCCTCTGGCCTAATTCGAATTACGAGTGACTTCGGGAGCCAATCGATTTATCTGGAGCAGTGCACCTTGAGCGACTTGATGGAGCAAGCTAAATCGGGGAAAGTGCAATCAGTACCTCACCGGCCTCACGTCGTCATCGTCGGCGCCGGGTTTGCCGGCCTGCACGCAGCCAAAGGCCTTGCCCACTTGTCTGTCAACGTCACCGTGCTCGACAGGCGCAACCATCACATCTTTCAGCCGCTTCTTTACCAGGTAGCACTGGCAATACTTCCTCCGACCGATATCGCACAGCCCATCCGTACCATCTTGCGCGGCCAGAGCAACACCGAAGTGCTTATGGACGAGGTTGTCGACATCGACATCTTCTCGCACAAGGTGACCCTCGCCAGCCAAGCGCAGCTTGCTTACGACTACCTGGTGCTGGCAACCGGTGCCACCCATTCCTACTTCGGTCACGATCAGTGGTCCCAGCTCGCGCCGGGTCTCAAGACAATTGAAGACGCCATCGAAATTCGCCGGCGCGTTCTGCTTGCTTTCGAGCTGGCTGAGCGGCAAATGGTCGAACTCGGCACGCATCCGCCCCTCAATTTTGTCGTCATCGGCGGAGGGCCCACTGGCGTAGAGCTCGCAGGCGCCATAAGCGACATTGCGCGGCTCCACATGCAACATGACTTTCATCACATCGATCCCACCAAGAGTCGGGTGCTTCTGCTCGACTCCGGGCCCCGCGTTCTGGCTGCCTATCCTGAGGACATTTCTGCCAAAGCCGAAGCCCAGCTCAAAGACATGGGGGTTGAAGTGCGCACGCAGATGGAGGTCAGCGCCATAGGCCCTGGTTGGGTTGAGGCCAACGGCCAGCGTATCGACGCCCTTGTTACACTTTGGGCCGCCGGGGTGCAAGCCTCGCCGTTGGGCCGCTTGCTCGGCGCTTCTCCCAAAGTGAATTTCGACCGTCGAGGTTGCGTCATAGTAGATGACCGGCTCAATCCGCCCGGCCTGCCTGAAGTCTTCGTCCTCGGTGACCTCGCTCATTTCGAGCAGGATGGCCACCAGGTTCCGGGCGTGGCGCAACCGGCCATGCAGATGGGCGATCACGTCGCAAAAATGGTCGCTGCCGACCTCAACGGCAAGCCGCGGCCGGCGTTCCGCTACTTCGACAAGGGCGACATGGCCACAATCGGCCGCAAGGCTGCCGTCGCCAAGGTCGAGTGGCCCTTTAAGGCACACATGAGCGGCTTTCCCGCCTGGGTCACCTGGGTCTCGGTGCACATTTTCTTCCTCATTGGCTTCCGTAACCGGCTTTCGGTCATCGGCGGTTTGCTATGGACCTATTTCACCTATACGCGCGGCGCCCGCCTCATCACAGGAACGCAGAACCTGCCGGGGTGGAATGAAGAGTTCCGGTCGCGGTGAACCATCTCCCTCTCAATCGAGGTCCCAATGATGACGCTTAAGCGTCCACAGGACCGCATGCCTCAGCGCGACTCACCAAATGGATCATAATGTTGCGCGGAAACAATTGCATCTACGTGGTTAATCGCTCAATTCCGATCTTTGTCCTTCGGTGCCAGCCTCCCCAGCACGAACTCCTGCAGAACCCCATTTGCGCCGTTGAAACTGAAATCTATTGCGAAGATTCCAGAGATCACCTCAGATGGAGGTCGGCGAGCTTCCAGCAGAAATAGGCTCCGTTCGGGTCTTCAATCTTGGTCGATACAGGTCCCGCATACGTGCCGATTCGCTTCCGCGCAAAAGACAGAAGCTTTTCCACTTGAGCATCTGTGAATCCAACCAGCAGGGCAGTGTTCCTCGTTGAATATTCGAGGATATCGCGCAGAAAGTAGACCAGGCGCTCCAAAGGCAGCGCACAGTTGGCAGAAATAGATGAATCATATGAGCTGGCATGCATTATTTCTGCTGTTCGAGTGCTTTCGCGCATATGCTGGATAACATGCCGCGCCAGAACTCTCAGCATGAAGCGCTGCTTGAATTCATCCGGCACAGATCGATCTCTCACCTCCGCCTCGATTTTCACGAGGAGTTCATCGCTGCGATCTCGCTCGATCAGATAATCGAGGTAGAAGCTAAGCTGCCCTCGATAAAGGGCCAGAGCCTCATCCCAGCTTGACCTGTCGTCATAGCACACCCTACCTGTCGCGGCCATAAGATTCCTTTCTTAAAGCGCAATCTTCGGCGGCAAAGGCTGCCGCGCCGCTTCGAGCGGCCGCTTGATTCGCCTGACGCCATTGCCGGACGAGACATTGAAGTGGGGCGCAATCACGACTCGCTGCCCACCTTCAATACTCGCCATTACGACATAAAACACAGGGATCTTCTATTGGACAAAGGTAGTGATCGCTACCTTGGTACGAGCGTAAGACTCATGCCGGCGCAGTTGGCACAGCTCTCTGGAAGTAAGTGGCGGGACTAATCAATGCAGAACTGTCGAGCGGCGATCGCACCGACACTCAAGCGAGCACTCGTGCCGGAAACAAACTGCCTTGATCTCCGATTCACTGTTCCGATTGTTGAAGCCGCTTCGCTTCGTCACATCTAAGGCATATCGCATTTCGTAAGGTCCATACGAACGTATTGGCTGTACCTTTGTCTACTGGTGTCTCATCGACATCTGTGGCTTAATCACTCCCATACACCGAGTGCGGACGGTACGGAGAGCATTCAAGAGAGGGGCATCGATGAGCCAGTTATCACAGAATACAGATTCGAGAATCACGAGCCTTGGAAGTCTTCGGCCGTTTGGTAATCCCAGCGTATGGCGTGCTGAAGCAGAGCGAGATTTGGAGATTGTGGCTGCCGTCCAAGCTGGGTTGTCCGCTGCTTTTGATGAACTCCAGAGGCAGCACTCGCGTCGACTCTTTTTGGCTATCCTGCGTATTACGAAAAATCGAGAGGACGCAGAAGATGCTCTCCAGGACACATTTTTGAGGGCCTTTCTGGCACTCCCTCAGTTTGAGTGCAGGTCAAGCGTTTACTCGTGGCTTTTACGGATTGCCATCAACTCTGCGCTGATGACTCTTCGCAGACGGCGAACTCGCCGCGAAGTGGACACTGTGTTTTCCGTAGAGGGATGCGATGATTATTGTCCGCTGCAGATAGAGGATAAGACCCCGAATCCGGAACAAATCTGCGAGTTACGCCAGCGGTGCAATCGTGTGATAAACGCAATCCAGAAGCTTAAGCCTCAATTGCGCGCACCGATCGAGATCCAAATGGCTCATCAGCGCTCTATGGAAGAGCTTGCCAGGGAACTGAATATCTCGGTACCGGCAGTGAAAACCAGGCTAAATCGGGCACGGGTCCAGCTGGCCCACCACAACTCAGTAAAAGAGGGCATAGGGGCTATAACCGTGCAATAAGATAAGTTTCTCGGTTCGAAGAATCGAACAGGGACGGATTAGCAACCAAGATGGCGACATATCAGATAGTGCGATTGAGCGAATGATCAATCATCGATGCAATTAGACCATGGTATCGCGCCATACCTTCGTCCAATAGATTCGACTATCAAATTGTGGCTTAATCGCATCTATGAAGCTGGCATGGACTGATCGATGGCGAAGCCGAGCCATGGTGGTCACTGCAATTCGGGTCATGTGAAATATTGATCTTCCCTTGCGGAGCCAGCCAGTTTTCCTAGAGAGAGCCCAGGAACCATTTGGGCCTCAGGGGGGGAGAAATGAGGTCGGAACTGGTATTTTGCGCAAAGAAACATGTAGGCAACCGCTACCTGCTAGTGCGGGCTGCAGCACACGCAGTCAGGAAGGTCCACCGACCCCATACTCGTATTGCAGACACCACCAACGAAGTGCTTGAGTGGTTCGCGCGTGGAAACCCGTTCGCCACCCGAGTCACCAGTGTGAGAACATCCACAGTCCCGGTACAACGGGCGGCGTGATTATTATTCGCCGGGGTGCGAAGAGTCGTAATCTCAAATCCCTGCGGGGGTTTGGTGACACGAAACTCAGAAGCTGGCGCGTCATCCAGGCAATCAGCGAAAGCGATCGTTAGGGTCGCGCTTGAGTCTCGGAATCGGACTTGTGCGGAACAAGCATCGAGGTGTTGTTTTGGATTCTTGCGAGTCGGCGAGAAATCTGGCACTGAAAGTGCTCGCGAGCTGCGAGCGGGGTTGGTCCGCACGTCTGTGCAGCCCCGGGGGCACGAATTTCCCAGGTCTTCACCTGAAAGGCGCGCTACCAAGATGCAACGAAACGCATTCCCGGTCAGGTCAACACTACGCGAGAAGCGTTCGTTGGACCGACGACTTATGAGCCGGAGAGACTGAGAAACCGCAAGGAGTAACACTTGAGCAACAGCTTTCCGTTCGTCTATCTGGCGAGGCACGGCGAAACGGCGTGGTCAGTTACTGGTCAACACACCGGCCTCACTGATTTACCGCTTACGAAGCGCGGGGAATGCAACGCCCGACAACTGCGGGAACGGTTGGGTGGACAGACGTTTGCGAAAGTGTTCACAAGCCCCCTGCAACGCGCCATGCGGACCTGTGAACTGGCCGGCTTTGGATCTGCAGCTCAAATCGATCGCGACCTGGTCGAGTGGGACTACGGCGAGTACGAAGGCCGTCTGGCAGTTGACATACTGGCGGAACACCCGGGGTGGCAACTTTTCCGCGACGGCTGCCCCGGTGGAGAATCGCCCCTGCAGGTGGCAGCCCGGGCTAATCGCGTGGTGGAACGCGTGCGCTCCGTGCAGGGCGATGTTCTGCTTTTTTCCAGTGGTCACTTTCTCCGCATGCTGGCCACCCGCTGGGTGGGTATGGAAGCCCTTAACGCCCGACTGCTCATGCTGGGCACAGCCAGCCTCAGTGGACTGGGCTATGAACACAGCCTATCGCAACCGGCCATTTGGTTGTGGAACGACACTCATCATGTGCTCATCGCAAACGAAAAGGAAGGCGTTTGCGAGCTCCGCCAGCTTGCAACCAACGAGGTGACACGATGAAAGCGACACAACTGCTTCACGACAAGGGCCAGAGCCTGTGGCTCGATAACATTACCCGCGACCTGCTGGATAGCGGCACGCTCAAGCGATACATCGATGAGCTGTCAATCACCGGACTCACCTCGAATCCGACCATATTTGACCATGCGATCAAGAATAGTGCCACGTATGACTCCGAAATCATTAAGAAGGTGCAGCAAAACTTGTCGGGTGAGGCACTGTTCTTTGAACTGGCCCTGGAGGACATCACTCGTGCGGCAGATCTCTTTCGGCCCATTCACGAAAAGACGAATAAAGTAGACGGCTGGGTCTCGCTCGAAGTGTCCCCCTTGCTTGCGTACGACACGGCCAGCACTCTCGCGGCGGCCAAAGAATTGTTCGCGCGGGCTCAACGCCCGAATCTTTTCATCAAGATTCCGGGCACAAGCCAGGGTCTCCCCGCAATCGAAGAGGCGATTTTTGCCGGCATTCCCATCAACGTCACTCTTCTGTTCTCTCGCGAGCAGTACCTAGCGGCTGCGGAGGCATTTCTTCGGGGTATCGAGCGGCGCATTGAGGCTGGTCTCAATCCCCGCGTCGACTCCGTCGCTTCGGTATTCGTCAGCCGCTGGGATGCGGCAGTGGCCAGCAAGGCGCCGGAGGCGTTGCGCAACCAGCTTGGGATCGCCATCGCTAAGCTCACATACAAGGCCTCCAACACGCTGCTTAGCTCGGCGCGATGGCGGCGTGTTTACAACCTCGGCGGCCGTGCGCAAAGGCTCTTGTGGGCGAGTACGGGAACCAAAGATCCCAAAGCCTCCGACATTCTCTACGTCAAGTCCCTTGCTGCGCCATTCACTGTGAACACGATGCCCGAAGCCACATTGAAAGCGCTCGCGACCCATACAGACTTGGGCGAGTTGTTGCCGACCGATGGCGGGGATTGCGAGGAAATTCTGGGAAAGTTCGGCAAAGCTGGGATCGATGTTGATGACTTGGCTATGCAGCTTCAAAGTGAGGGAGCGGAGTCGTTTGTTAAGTCGTGGAATGACCTCATACAGGTCATTTCTTCAAAGACTGCGACGCTTGACAAAGGCGCCGCGCTGAAAGCCGCCAGTTAGCGCGAAGCCAAGCCGCGTAAATCGCGCTGAATGGCGCACAACGCATAAAAGGAGCATCAGGATGGCAGCACAGGTTCAACCCCGGGTAAACAAACAGGCGAGTGAACCGTCGGCGTGGGACGCACTCGCGTCGCATTACAAGAACGTCTCGAAGCTGCAACTGCGGCAGCTTTTTGCGGACGATCCGAAGCGCGGTGAACGAATGGTGGTGGAGGCAACCGGCCTGTATCTGGATTACTCGAAAAACCGTGTTAACGACGAAACGCTTCGGCTTCTTCTGCAACTCGCAGAGGAGGCCGGACTGCACTCGCGCATTCACGCAATGTTTATTGGGGATAAAATCAACATCACAGAAAAGCGCGCCGTCCTGCATACCGCATTGCGCGCTCCGAAGGGAGCGACGATTCTGGTGGATGGAAAGAACGTTGTACCCGAAGTACATGCGGTGCTCAACCGCATGGCTGACTTCTCCAACCGTGTGCGCAGCGGAGAGTGGAAAGGACAAACCGGAAAGCCTATTCGCAATGTCATCAATATTGGAATCGGAGGCTCAGACCTCGGCCCCGTAATGGCTTACGAGGCGCTTCGGCATTACAGCGACCGATCATTGAATTTTCGCTTTGTCTCGAATGTCGACGGCACGGATCTCGCCGAAGCAGTGCAGAATCTCGATCCTGCAGAAACCCTGTTTATCGTCTCATCGAAGACGTTCACAACGCTGGAAACGATGACGAACGCTCAGACCGCCCGCGCCTGGTCGCTGGCCGGCCTTGGCGGCGAACTGAAATCAGTGGCGAAGCATTTTGTGGCGGTTTCGACCAATGCGTCTGAAGTCTCGAAATTCGGAATCGATACGGCCAACATGTTTGGCTTCTGGGACTGGGTGGGTGGCCGCTACTCGATGGATTCAGCCATTGGCCTCTCAACAATGATTGCTATCGGTCCGGAAGACTTCCGCGCCATGCTGGATGGCTTTCACCAGATGGACGAGCATTTCCGCACTGCTCCCTTTGAAGCCAATCTTCCGGTGCTCATGGGCCTGCTCTCTCTTTGGTACAACGACTTCTTCGGCGCGCAGACGGTAGCTGTTTTGCCGTATGAGCAATATCTGAAGCGTTTTCCTGCCTATCTCCAGCAATTAACCATGGAGAGTAATGGAAAGCATGTAGCGCTCACTGGAGAACAAGTTGCCCATGACACTGGGCCGATCTACTGGGGTGAACCAGGGACGAACGGGCAGCACTCTTTTTACCAGTTGATTCATCAGGGAACCCGGCTCATCCCTTGTGATTTTATTGCCTTCATCAAGCCGCTGAATCCGTTAGGGCGCCATCACGACATGTTACTGGCCAATGTTTTCGCGCAGACCGAAGCGCTGGCCTTCGGCAAAACGCCCGAGCAAGTGAAGGCTGAGGGCTCGCCCGATTGGCTGGTACCGCACCGCGTCTTCGAAGGCAACCGGCCATCGAATACGATTCTCGCCGACCGCCTGACACCCGAAGTGCTAGGCAAGCTGGTAGCGCTGTATGAGCATGCCGTCTTCACTCAGGGCGTCCTCTGGAACATCGATTCGTTCGATCAATGGGGCGTGGAGCTGGGCAAGGTACTGGCCCAGCGTATTATTCCCGAACTCGAGAACCATGCTGAGCCTGCGCTCAATCACGACAGCTCGACCAACGCTCTAATCCGGCGTTATCGCAAGCTTAAAGAGCAGCAATAACTGCAATTGGGACTTTCAGGAGCACAAGCATGGATACGCTACGCGATGTTTTGGCACGGTTAGAAAGGGGAGGCGCGGGCCTCGGCCATTTCAATGTTGCCGATATTGTCTTGTTGAAGGCGGTGGTGGCAGCCGCGGCTGAGACGAGACTTCCTGTCCTAGTCGGCGCCTCCGAAGGAGAGCGAGAGTTCTTCGGTACCAGCCAGCTTGCCGCATTGGTGAAGAGTCTGCGCGAGGAAACCGGCTTGCCCATCTTCTTGAACGCTGACCATACACACTCCCTGAAGAAGGCCATGGACGCGGCAGATGCGGGCTTTGACTCGGTAACGATTGATTTTTCCGCGTTGCCCTTCGAAGAGAATGTGGCTCGCACGAAGGAAACGGCTCAGGCGATCAAAGCAATCAACTCCGCAATCCTTGCGGAAGGAGAAATCGGCGACATTGGGACCGGCTCCGAGATACACGAAACCGCTCAGGTTGACTTCAAGAATCTCACGAGACCTGAGGAAGCGCGGCAATTCGTCGAGGCAACCGGGATTGACATCCTCGCTCCGGCCGTCGGCAACATGCACGGCATGCTTAAGAGTATGGTGCAAGGAAAAGCGAAGAAACATCTGGATATCGAAAGAATTGCTGAAATCAAGCAGGCGGCAGGAGTCTTTCTCACTCTACACGGCGGCTCAGGGACTGAAGATGAAGGCTTTCGCAAAGCAATCGCGGCTGGAATCAATATCATCCACATCAATACCGAGCTGCGAGTTGCGTGGAGACAATCGTTGGCAGAAAGCCTGGCACGAGACCCCAACGAAGTGGTGCCCTACAGGATTCTGCGGCCGGTCGTAGATTCTGTGAAGCAGGTCGTCAGTTCTCGCTTAAGACTGTTCCATGGTGAAGCAGTTAGTTCTGCCGCCGTTGGAAGCGCTGCATGAAGAATCTTCCAGATAGCTTGTTGAATAAAAGACATCCGCAATTTTCAGACCAGGAGAACTTATGGAACTCGGAATGATAGGGCTTGGCCGCATGGGCGCCAACATGGTGCGTCGCCTCATCGGAAGAGGGCATCGCTGCGTTGTCTTTGACAGATCCCCACAAGCGGTGCGGGACCTTGCTAAGGACCATGCCATTGGTGCAGATTCTCCGGTCGATCTCGTCAAGAAACTCACAAAGCCGCGCGCGGTGTGGCTGATGGTTCCTGCGGCAGCTGTTGACGAGACGATCACCGATCTCCTGCCCCACCTTGAAGCAGGGGACATACTCCTCGACGGCGGAAATTCCTACTATGTCGATGACATCAAGCGCGCAAAGGGCCTCGCACCCAGCAAGATTCACTACGTCGACGTAGGCACCAGCGGCGGTGTGTGGGGCCTTGAGCGCGGTTACTGCATGATGATAGGCGGCGAGAAAAACGTGGTCGAGCACCTCGATCCCATTTTTTCGACGCTGGCCCCTGGTATAGGCAACACCTCGCGCACGCCCGGGCGTGAGATGTTGAGTGGCACTTCTGAGCAAGGCTACCTGCACTGTGGCCCCAACGGCGCCGGCCACTTTGTCAAAATGGTCCACAACGGAATTGAATACGGAATCATGGCCGCCTATGCGGAAGGATTGTCGGTGTTGCGTTCGGCAAACGTCGGCAAGCAGCAAGAAAATATCGATGCGGAAACCACACCCCTTCGCGATCCCGAACACTACCAGTACGACTTGGATCTCAAGAATATCGCCGAAGTCTGGAGGCGTGGCAGTGTGATCGCGTCGTGGCTGTTGGATCTTACAGCCACTGCGCTCGTGCAGGACCCCGGCCTTTCAAAATTTGCAGGGCGCGTATCCGATTCTGGTGAAGGCCGCTGGACAATCAAGGCCGCGATCGATGAGGCGGTTCCGACTCCGGTGCTCACTGCCTCGCTTTACGAGCGATTCAGTTCGCGTAACGAGGCCGATTATGCTGACAAACTGCTGTCCGCAATGCGCTTTGAATTCGGCGGCCATCTGGAAAAACTCGCGGAAAAACCTGAGGCCGCCTGAAGGAGACACGATTCATGAATAATTCCGTTTCGGACGCGCTGGTTTTCTATGGTGCCACCGGCGATCTTGCGTATAAGAAGATTTTTCCTTCCCTGCAGGCAATGGTGAAGCGGGGACATCTCGATGTCCCCGTCGTCGGCGTCGCCAAGGCGGGATGGAACCTTGAGCAGCTTCAGGCACGCGCGAAAGACAGTGTTGAAAAACATGGTGGTCTCGATCCAGCCGCCTTCAAAAAACTGATGGGTCTTCTGCGCTATGTAGACGGTGATTATCAGGATGCTGCAACATTCAGCGCGCTTTGCCAGCAACTCAAGGGCGCACGGCGTGCAGCGCATTACCTGGCGATTCCGCCGGCCCTATTCGATGCTGTTGTGCAGCATCTCAAGGACTCGGATTGCGATTGCGGAGCGCGCGTCATCGTGGAGAAACCCTTCGGACATGATCTGGCATCTGCACAGGAGCTGAACAAGATCCTGCTTCACGTATTCGATGAAGAGGACATCTTTCGTATCGACCACTATCTTGGTAAACGCGCCGTGAACAATGTCCTGGCATTCCGCTTCACCAATGCGTTTGTTGAGTCTTTCTGGAATCGTCACTATATCGAGAGCGTTGAGATCACAATGGCGGAGGACTTTGGCGTTCAGGGCCGTGGAGGTTTTTACGATCAGACCGGTGCGATCCGCGATGTGGTCCAGAACCATCTGTTTCAGGTGTTGTCGAACCTGGCCATGGAGGCACCAGTCTCGCTCGATAGTGACTCGGTTCGCGACGAGAAAACGAAAGTCTTGAAAGCGATTCCGCCAATTGACGAAACGAACCTGGTTCGCGGGCAGTTCCACGGCTATCGCGATGAAAATGGGGTTGCCAAAGACTCGCAGACGGAAACCTTCGCGGTGGTGAAGCTGGAAATCAACTCCTGGCGCTGGAAAGGCGTACCATTCTATATTCGCGCTGGCAAGTGCCTGCCGGCGACCTTTACCGAAATCATCGCCAAATTTCACAAGCCTCCGGCGCTGATTCCAGACGGCCTGCTGGTGGAAAATCATCTCAGGCTACGCCTGAGTCCCGAAATGACAATCGCTATGGGAATGAATACGCTCTCTCCGGCAGCAGAAGGGCTCTCTCTTCAAACTGGCGAAATGTTAGCCAGCCACTATCCAGACGCTGATGAAATGGATGCGTACGAACGCGTTCTCGGAGCTGCAATGACCGGTGACAGCAGCTTGTTTGCGCGCGAAGACTACGTCGAAGAGGCGTGGCGGATTGTCGAACCGGCGTTGAAGAAGAACACGCCGGTGTTTCAGTACACTCCCGACACCTGGGGCCCGGAAGAAGCGGCGCGTGTGACTCCGCCAGGGGGCTGGACCAATCCCGGCGAAGAGAGAGCGATCGCAGTGGCAAGGCAGGCAGCGTAATGAAAATCGAAGTTCTCCCCGATGTCGAATCTGTGGCTCGTGAAGCGGCAAAGCTCATCGCTGAAGACGCAAGGGTAGCAGTCAAGGCTCGCGGCATATTTGTCGTGGCGGTCAGCGGGGGTAAGACACCATGGATCATGCTTCGCAATTTCGCGCTCGAGGATGTGCCATGGAGCAGCGTTCACGTCATCCAGGTGGATGAGAGAATCGCGCCGCCCGGGGATCCGGATAGAAACCTGACGCACTTGCGTGAGAGCCTGCTTAGCCATGTGCCGCTGCGGCCTGAGCAAATTCATGCCATGCCGGTGGACTCCGCCGATCTCGAATCAGCCTGCACCCGCTACTCGCAGACGTTGGAGGAAATGGCTGGCGCCCCGCCGGTACTCGATCTGGTCCACCTCGGGCTTGGTCCCGACGGCCACACGGCATCGCTCGTTCCCGGCGATCCGGTCCTTGAAGTGATGGATGCCGATGTTGCGCTCACAGGAATTTACCAGGGAAGGCAGCGCATGACGTTGACGTATCCCATTCTCAATCGTTGTCGTAAGGTGCTGTGGCTGGTGACCGGCATCGAAAAGTCAGGCATGCTTGCCCGTCTTTTGAACGAAGATCTCTCGATTCCGGCCAGCCACGTTCGCTTGGATCGTTCCATGGTTTTGTCAGATCAAGCCGCCGCGGCCCAAGTAGACATTCCAACAATCCCGGCGTAGCTGCCGAAGAACCGAGTTTGAATATTTGCTCTGGAGGCAGTGATGAGTACCGCAACAACTCCCATTGAGAATCTGAGTGCCGTTGAGCTCGATGGATTGTGCGTCAACACCATCCGCACGCTTTCGATAGACGCCGTGCAGCAGGCCGGGTCCGGACACCCCGGCACGCCCATGGCGCTCGCACCGCTGGTCTATACCATCTGGAACCGGATACTTCGTTTCGATCCGCAGGACCCCATCTGGCCGAATCGAGACCGTTTTGTCTTGTCGAATGGACACGCCTCCATGCTGCTTTGGTCCGTGCTCCATCTCACTGGCGTGCAGGCGGTCAACGCCGAGTATGAGACCGTCGAGCAGCCGTCGGTCTCGCTCGACGACATCCGCAACTTCCGTCAACTGGGCAGCAAAGCCCCCGGACACCCGGAGTATCACTGGGTTTCAGGTGTCGAGACGACGACCGGCCCGCTGGGACAAGGAGCGGCTACCAGCGTAGGCATGGCAATCGCCCAGAAATGGCTCGCCGACCGCTACAACCGTCCGGACTTCGACATTTTCGATTACAACATCTACTCGGTCTGCGGCGACGGTTGTCTGATGGAAGGTGTTGCTTCGGAAGCCGCATCCCTGGCGGGACATCTCGGCCTCGACAACCTGTGCTGGATCTACGACAACAATCACATCACGATTGAAGGCAACACTCGCCTTGCTTTTACGGAAGACGTTGCCGGTCGGTTCCTCGCCTATGGCTGGAACGTCTTGCGCGTTGGCGATGCGAACGATCTCGACCGCATCGAACAGGTTCTCGAAGTGTTCCACAAAACAAAGGGGCGTCCGACGTTCATCGTATTGGACAGCCACATCGGATATGGTTCGCCGCACAAACAGGACACTGCCGCCGCGCACGGCGAACCACTGGGCGAAGAAGAGGTTCGCTTATGCCGGCGCGCCTACGGCTGGCCTGAAGACGCGCAATTCTACATCCCGAATGGTGTGTACGAGCATTTCAACGCCGGGATTGGAAAGCGCGGTTCGGAAGCCCGGCACAAGTGGACAGAAATGTTCGAATCGTATCGCTCACAATTTCCAGAACTCGCTCTCGAGATTGAATGCATGCAGCGGCGTGAGCTTCCCGCCGGATGGGACCGGAACCTTCCCGTGTTTCCGGCCGACCCGAAAGGTATCGCTGGACGCGACGCTTCGAGCAAAACTCTGAACGCGCTGGCACAGAATATTCCCTGGTTCTTGGGCGGCTCAGCGGATCTCGGTCCATCGAACAAGACCTTGTTGACCTATGAGGGCGCGGGAGATTTCCAGGCCGACACGCCCGGAGGAAAGAACCTGCACTTCGGCATCCGCGAACATGCTATGGCCGCGATCGTGAACGGGCTGAGCCTGTCCAAGCTGCGTCCTTACGGCGCCTCGTTTTTCATCTTCAGTGACTATGCGCGGCCCTCGATGCGGCTTGCCGCGCTCATGGAACTGCCCTCTCTCTTCATCTTCACGCACGATGCCATGGGCGACGGCGAGGACGGTCCCACTCACCAACCTGTGGAGCACCTCGCCTCCCTGCGCGCGATACCGGGACTCATTACCCTTCGTCCTGCCGATGCGAACGAAGTCGTCGAAGCCTATCGCTACATCGTACAACTGCGCCATCAGCCTGCCGTCCTGGCATTGTCGAGGCAACCTCTTCCCACTTTCGACCGCAACAAGTATGCTTCGGCCAACGGGGTTTCGCATGGGGCCTACATCCTGGCGGATACTCCTGGCGGAAATCCCGAAGCGATCATCATCGCTTCGGGAAGCGAGGTCAGCCTCGCTGTCCAAGCCCACGAAACGTTGCTCGCCGAGGGCATCCGCTCGCGGGTCGTTTCCATGCCGTCATGGGAGATTTTCGAGCAACAGCCGAAAAGCTATCGGAACAGCGTTCTGCCCCCTAATGTCAGTGTCCGAGTCGCCGTCGAACAGGCTTCCACCTTCGGATGGGAAAGATACATCGGCGATGCCGAGAATGTAATCGGCATGAAGACGTTTGGCGCTTCTGCTCCGCTTAAGGAACTGCAGAGACGGTTCGGATTCGAGCCAGGCCATGTGGTGCAGGCGGTGAAGCGGCAACTTGGCTCAAGCAGGTAAATACTATTCATCGACTTCAAGAATGACCTCAAGCCCGATTGGAACCTCGAGCGGAAGACTGGCTACGGCAATGATCAGCTTGACCGCGAGATTCTCAGCGCCGAAAACATCCCGGAATAGATCCGATGCACCATCAGCTACCGCAGGCTGGTCAAAGAAGTTGCCGTGAGTCGCGATAAAGATGCCCAGCCGGACGACTTGCCGCACGCGGTCGAGGGCACCTAGATATTGCCTGGTCGCCGCAGGCGCACTGAGAGCCGCGGTGCGAGCGGCATCGAATCTCGTTTTGGTGTCTAATTCCGCACCGAGTCTACCGAGATACTTCGGCTGATGGTTCACAATCGGGAGCATTCCGGTGAGGAATAACAGCCCCCTGTCTGTAAGCTCTCAACATATGAGCCGCATTCCGTAGGTGCATCCGGGAGCCGAAAGTCTAGATCCCGCAGCCGGTTCTCGGCCCCTGCAGGTTGCAGGCCGTCGGCCGAGATGCGCACCGGCGTCCACGCGCAGCACCTCCCCGGTTACCTAGCGCAGCGAAGCTCCCGTCACAATAGCTGTTTCAGTGCCGGCCATCTTCACTCCTTTGATTCACGTTCACAATTCGACAAACCAGACCCCAGAGATAAATGGTCTCTGCCCGAACATCTCATTCCCCTTGGAAAAGGCTTCAGCTCTATATCTTTTCGAAAAAGTGCGCAAGCTTCTTGCCTCCATCCTCCGTGTAGTAGACGGTGACCTTGGCGCCCTTTTCGGTTCCCTTCGCGATATCCTTTCCTCCATCTTCGGTGGCATGGTCGGTCAGACGGAATGTTTGCTCGGTGCCGTCGCCAGTCTTGACCACAAGCGTCTTCCCGCCTATATCAATGCCTTTTATGGTGCCATCCATTGCTTTCAGGCCATCCTTGCCAACCTTGTCAATCTCCACTGCCGTATCTTCAGTGCCGCGCGTGGTGTAGTGGGCCACAACTTCCGTTCCTTCCTTCAAGCCATGCCAGGAATCTTTGGTGTCCTTCGCAGAGGCATCGGCGCCGTGCACCGTCGTTTTTGCGACGAAATGCAGCGAGTGCTCCGTGCCATCGGCCATCTTAACCACAATGGTCTTGGTGCTTGAATCGATTTTCTTGATCGTTCCGTGGACGGCACTGACAACATCTTGCGCTGCGCACACACTGGTGATCAGCATCGAAGCGAGAATTAGCCTCCCAATTCTTTTCATCACGTTGCAAGCTCCTGTTGTGAATTGACGATGCTTTGGCCGATCTTCTGATACCGAAAATGGACCGTCCAGGTTATCGCCTTGCGATGTAGGATTCGCAAAAACTCCGAGGGTTTCATGATTTTCAAAATGCCGGAATGCGATTCTTCCGCGTTCTGAAAGTCAGCGATGTCCCCGACAACCGGCTTACCCATCTTCTTGCGGAAGCTTACGGCATTCTGAGCTAAGTTCATGACGTTGGAAATAGCGGACCTCGAGTGAAACCGCAAAGCATTTAAAGCATCAAGACTTCAGAAGGCGAAGGAACCATCAGATGTTGAAGTCGGCTTTCGAGTCTATCGGGCGGGTAACCTTATTCGGCACCAAAGCCTTGCGCGATGCGTGGACGCGCCCGTTGGAAGGGCAGTACATGCTCTGGCAGTTCTATGAAATCGGCGTAGGTTCGTTTTTGCTAGTCGTGGCAGCGGGCTTTGCCCTTGGCGTCGTCATGACGTTGCACACGCGGAGCACGCTGGTGCAATTTGGCGCGACCGCGGACATTCCTGCCTTTCAGTCGCTCGCGTTTTTCAATGAAATTGGTCCGCTGGTTACTGGCCTGCTGATGGCTGGCAGGGTGGGCGCCAGTATCGGAGCGCAACTGGCCAATATGCGAGCCACCGAGCAGATCGACGCGATCGAGACCCTGTCGATCAATTCCTTCAAGTTGTTAGTAGTCACCAGAGTGATCGCATGCTGTGCCATGCTGCCGATCTTAACCATCTTCATGGATATAGCTGGTATTCTCGGCGGCTTTATATCCGAGCACTTGGTATCTCACCTAAGCTGGACGCTCTACTTGCAGCGCGCATTTGAGAATGTGGCGTTCGCCGATTTCATTCCACCCACTCTGAAGACAGCAGTGTTTGGCTTTCTGATCGGCACGATCTCCTGCTTCTATGGCTACACCACGAACGAAGGTTCCGACGGTGTGCGCAAAGCGGCTACGAAGAGCGTCGTCATCTCATCGCTCGTAATCATTATGGCCGACGTGATCTTGGTCAAATGCATCTTTTTCCTTTTTCCGGATCAGGCCATATGAACGACAACAGTAGTGGTGGCGGCCAGCACGATACAGCGATTGCGTTTGAACAGGTCGACAAAGGATTCAACGGAAGGAAAGTGCTGGATAATGTATCGTTTTCAGTCGCCCGCGGCGAGGCGCTATGCATCCTGGGACGCAGCGGAACCGGCAAGAGCGTAACGCTGAAGCTGATGATCGGTTTGCACAATGCCGATACCGGCAAAGTGCTGGTGGGAGGCAAAGACATGGCGACTCTCGATGAAGACGGGCTGGTGAAGGTTCGCCGGAACATGGGTTTTCTCTTTCAGAGCGCGGCGCTCCTTGACTCCTTCACCCTGAATCAGAACCTCGCCTTGCCACTCCATCGGCTTGACCGAACAAAGTCCCCGGATGAAGTCAAACACGCGGTGGTCGAGACTTTGCGACAGGTTGGTCTGGAGAAGGATGGTGAGAAAATGCCGGCGGCTCTCTCTGGCGGCATGCAGAAGCGGGCCGGCTTGGCGCGAGCTCTGATACTCAAGCCCGAGATCCTTCTTGTGGATGAACCCAGCAGTGGGCTCGACAGAATTACGGCAGGCGAGATCGACGATCTCCTCATCAAGGTTAAGACTGAGCGTCGCACCACCATGGTGATCGTCACACACGACATTCACGGCGCACGAAGAATCGGCGATAGGTTTGCCGTGTTAGATCAAGCTCGGCTGCTCGCATTTGGCACGCCCGAAGAACTGGATGGCAGGCAAGACATGCGATTACGTCAATTCATATCGGAGCGTTAGGCATTATGAAGAACCACAATCTGTTAGTGGGAATCTTAACTGCGGTCGCAGTCGCGCTCTTTGGCGCTGGACTGTTTCTTATCGGCAATCAGCACAAAGCCTTCACTCATCATGTGATTTTCTATACCAACTTCCAAGATGTGAATGGCCTGACGAAGGGCGCGAAGGTCACGGTGGATGGAATGGATGCGGGCGAAGTCGAGAACATCCAGGTCCCTTCCGGCCCCGCGCAGAAGTTCCTGCTTAAGATGAAGGTAGACGATCGACTGCATGGCCTGATCCGCGATGATTCTCTGGTGACTGTCGAGACAGTGGGGCTCGTCGGTGATAAATTCCTGGTGATCCACGATGGAAGCCAAGGCGCTTCTGAAGCTCCGGCCGGAAGCACGCTTCGAAGCCAGGAGCCCTTGGAAATGTCCCAACTGCTGGAACAGGCGCAAGGCATTATGAAGCAGACGAGCACCACAATTGACGAAGTTCAAGGCACCATGAACGACGTTCGCAGTCATCTCGACACGACTCTTGAAACGACCACCAGCACAATCAAGAATGCAAATGGTCTCATCCAGGATGTGCGCAGCGGAAAAGGCACCGTCGGAATGTTGCTGGAAGATGAAACGACCGCTTCGAACGTGAGGCAATCCGTAGCGAACATCCGCCAGACGACTCAGACGCTGAATGGATCGTCCACCCGGATTGACAACATTCTGGCCGAAGTTCAATCCCGCCAGCTAGTGGGAAAGGTGGATACTACGCTCAGCAACACCAAGTCTGCCACGCAAAATCTCAACGAGATAAGTCAACAGATCAACACTACGCTCAAAAGCGCATTTGCTGAAGACCAATATGGTGAAGACGCTAGCACAAACCTACAGCAGTCCCTGACGAATATCAACCGCGGCACAGGGAACCTCGCCGACGATACAGAAGCGTTGAAGCACAACTTCCTTTTCAGAGGATTTTTCAAGCATCGGGGATATGACGACCTCGACGATCTGCCGGTCGAGCAATATCGCGCCGGACTGATCTTCAGGAATTTACCTCAGAGCCGCCAGTGGATCCCTGCCTCATCGCTTTTCACAACCAATGATGCTGGCCAGGAGGTGTTGTCTGCCCAGGGCAGGCACAACATCGACCTAGCCGTTGGTCAATTCAAAGAAATCTACGGTCAACCACTCATCATCGAAGGCTACGATCCCTCAAGTTCGGATTCGGATGAACTGATACGGTCTCGCAGAAGGGCATCCCAGGTCCAAACCTATCTTCAGCTGCGCTTCCATCTCCTGCCCAAAAACACCGCCATTGTTGCGCTCGGCAATACGCCTCCCATGAATGCCGGCAAAAGCACTTTTGATGGAGTCAGCCTGGTGTGTATTAGCGAAAGGAACAAATAGACCTGTGCCCCGCCAAAACTCCATCCCAGCAAAAGATGCGGTTGATTTGTTAGCCAGGATACCGTTCTGAGAGGAGTATTCGACTGGTAGAGGACAGATTCAGTGACCGCGAATTGTCGCAAAGGAATTGACCTGCGTGTGCGAAGGGTCGGCGGGCATACCTCTCCCGGAGCTATCGTCGTCGAGAAAATGTTCAAAGCAGGAGCTTAGGCGGCTAGGTCGTAACGATGATGTAGGCCACCGAGCCTTGGCATCGATACGACCCGATGGTGGCCTTCGGGATTCTTCTTTGCTTCACGACCAGCAGGCGTTCCGTTTGCCAGCGCAAGGTGAGTCGCCGCTCTTCGTGGCTTCTCCAATGGAACGCGTCGATCGTTGCGAACCAACGCTCGCTGTACTGACAGAATTTGCAACCCAGATTAAGGACAGCCGGAATGGGCAGAGATGCTATGACGAGCTAACGCTTTCAATTGATTGGAGCGCGGTCGCATAGCGACGATTCCTTCGATTGCAGGCAGATACTGGCAATTTGAACTCTAAAAATCTTTGTTTGGCTATAGCAACTAAATGATTAGTTGTGCGTCTTATCAACCAGGAAGGGCTAACGAATCGCTTCCAGCGATCCAAGAATTGTATGCCTCCAAAGAGATCCAACACGCTCACGCCAGCCGAGCTACGGCTCATGAAAGTCTTGTGGGATAGAGGCGATTCGACTGTCGCCGGCATGGTGGCCGCGACCTCAGCAGAAACGGAGTTGGCCTACACATCCGTCCTCACAACGATCCGGATTCTCGAGACGAAAGGCTATGTCAGCCATCGGCAAGAGGGTAGAGCCTTTCTCTATATCGCCTGCATCGGCGAGCTTGAAGCCGGGCGTTCAGAGGTTCGCCACGTTCTTCAACGCTTTTTCGGCAACTCCCGCGAACGACTTCTGCTCTCGCTGTTGGGCGATGACGAACTCCGCCCCGAGGAATTGAAGCAGTTGAAAAAGGCGATTGCGAGTCTGCCCCCAGAGCAACCGGGCAAAGCTGCGAAGGAGCGCTAGATGGACCCGCTGCTTCACACGATCTCAATTGCATCCGCATTAGCGGCGGGATCTCTCTTTTCTGCGATTTGGGAAGGCGCTGTTTTGGCCATCTGCGTAGCTGTGTGTCTGCGCCTGTTGCCCAGCCTGAACGCCGCTGCCCGGTCGGTCATTTGGACGAATGTATTTCTGCTCTTGGCGCTCATGCACGTTCTTCCTTACATTGGCGAACACTTGACCATGAGTAAGGGGTACCGTTCATCCCCTTACCTTCTTGATCCGCGATGGGGTCTGGCGATTGCCTACGCGTGGGCAATGCTTTCTCTCTGGAAGGCCGTGCAACTAATCTTGAGCGCCTCCCGCTGCCGAGAAATAGCGGTGCGGGCGGTCCCTATCCAAACGGACGCTGCTTTACTCGCGTTGCTCCAGGTAAGACGAGTGAGCGGCCCCGGCCGCATGGCGGAGCTGTGCGCCTCGTCGGAGATCGAACGTCCAAGCGTCTTTGGCTTCTTTCACCCACGAATCCTTCTCCCCTCCGGGCTCGTCGAGCAACTCTCTGCGAGCGATCTCCGGCAGGTTGTGATGCACGAGATGGAGCACCTGCGCCGCGGCGACGACTGGACCAACCTGCTGCAGAAAGTGGGCCTTGTCCTATTCCCATTAAATCCGGCGTTGCTTTGGGTTGAGCGCCGGCTCTGCGCCGAACGAGAGCTTGCCTGTGACGACGGCGTATTGCATTCTACCGACGCACGAAAGGCCTACGCGATCTGTCTCACCCGTCTGGCGGAGTATTCGATGCTTCGCCGCAAGCTGTCGCTGGCGCTCGGCGCTTGGGAGAGGCGATCGGAGTTGGTACGGCGCATTCATCGCATTTTGCAGAGTCCCGATCATGCTATGAGTCGTAAGCGAGCGGTGGTAGTCACCTGCGGTCTGATGATCGCCGTCTCGACGGGCGCGGTTGCCTTGGCGCGTAGCCCGCAACTGCTGAGCTTCGCCCCGCACGCACAAATGACCATGCAGGCTCATTTCAATCCAAACTCCGGTCTTCAAGAAATCAACGCTCGAGAATTCAGCGGCTCCCCTGAACTGGTTAAGGCCGACATGTCGCAAACAAGGTCTAAGACCACGTACGACTTGGAGCATCGACGTCTTGCCACCGGGAAGCGGAATGTGAGGTCGCCTCAGGCCTTCCCAAACCAAACAGCCTGGATCGTGCTGACGGAGTGGAGAGACTCCGAGCCTCCTCCGCACGTCATTATCGCGGTCTCTCAGGACCAACGTATCTCGTATGCGGTCGTTTCCGTAGCGAACGGCTGGCTGATCGTCCAAATCTAACCGCAGCATCAACCAGGAGGAATTCCAATGTCAGAAGCAACTAATCAATTAGTAGTAATCGCAAAGAAGTTGGCAATCCCAGGGGCCTTCGTGGGCGCTTTCGCCTTGGGAGCCGCAATCTTCGTCGGCCACGGAAGCGTTCACGCTGCCTCGCCGATGGATGACAACAGCGTCTCTGCGCTCACCTCGCTCGATCACGCGATGGAGGCGGTTGCGTCGCGCGTAACTCCTGCCGTCGTCAATGTCGCCGTGACTTCAAAGAGCTCCAGCGAATTCTCCACATCCGACGGTCAAATGCAAGGTCTCCCGCCGGGTTGGAAGCAATTCTTTGGGCCCATGTTTCAGCAACCCGCTCAGCCTCAGATCCAGCATGGCGTGGGCAGCGGCATCATCATCTCGCCGGACGGCTACATTGTCACCAATAACCACGTAGTCGATGGCGCCACGCAGATTAAGGTGACGCTCAATGATCGCCGCATCCTGAATGCGAAGGTTGTCGGCGTTGACAAGCTCACCGATCTTGCCGTTCTCAAGGTGAACGCCTCCGATCTTCCCTGCATCGTGTGGGGAGACTCCACCAAGCTCCAACCGGGGCAGACCGTGCTTGCCTTTGGCAGCCCCTTCGGCTACTTCCAGTTTTCGGTGACCCGCGGCATCGTCAGCGCCGTCGACCGGCCCAATCCGTATTCAGATGATGCGCGCAAGCCCGGCGGATACATCCAGACCGACGCCGCAATCAATCCTGGAAACTCCGGTGGTCCGCTTGTTAATGCGCACGGTGAACTGGTCGGCATCAACACCTTCATCATTACCAACAGCGGCTCCTTTGCCGGCGCAGGTTTCGCGATTCCCTCGCAGATCGTGCGCGCAACTACTGAGCAGATCATCAAGAATGGCAAGGTCGAGCATGGCTATCTTGGGATCGGGATGAATGATGTGACGCCCGAAAATGCGCACTTCTTCAACCTTAAGGATGCGACTGGAGCTATCGTCTCCCAGGTAACGCCGGACTCCCCTGCGAGCCGTGGCGGCCTGAAGACCGGTGATGTAATCTCGCAGCTCAACGGGCAAAAGATCGTCAACGGAAGTGCCCTCCAGGTTGCCGTCACCGAGATGGCTCCGGGTACAAAGATCGCACTCGGCGTGATTCGCGACGGCAAGCAGGAAACGTTGGACCTTACGGTCGGCCAATTCCAGGGCAACTCGGAGACGGCAAGCAAAGACAGCGAGGATGATCAACCGGATGGAAAGATTGGTCTAGATGTGAGCAATCTGACTCCGGAAGCCAGACAGCAATTCGACGTGCCCGACCGTGTGCATGGCGTTGTGGTCCAGAATGTTCGTCCTGGCAGTCCCGCCGATGATGCAGGGATCCAGCCGGGAGACGTTATCCTCGAAATCGACCGCAAACCTGCCGATTCTGCCGGCCAATTCGCGAGCGAAGTTCACCAAGCCAAGGATGGAAAGGATCTTTTGATGCTGGTCTGGTCCAAGGGCAATTCGAGCTATCGCACAGTCCATCCCGATCAGAACAACGAAAACGGCTAATTCGCCACAAGCACGGGCCGCTGCGTATCAAGCCAGCGGCCCGCTCCTTCTCACCTTCGCTTCTGCTCTGAGCAGGCGTCCAGGCGTCCGGCCCTACCCCATAGTCAGTCGCGCAAGAACACTTGCAGCAATGACTTGTGGACCTTGATACGGTCGTCGTATTCGACAAATCCGAGCTTGCGAAATCGGTTCATAAAAAGATTGATTCGGGGTCGGGTGCTGCCGATCATGCTTGCAAGGGCCTCTTGCGAGATGGGCGGTATCAGTGTCAGATCCCCCTCTGACGAGACCAACTCTGCCATGAGCAAGAGCAGTCGCGCCAATCTTCGTTCAACGGAATTGAAGAGTTAATCGACCAGATTCGCCTGGGTTCGCAAACTGTTTTCGAGCAGAAACAGCGAGAACATATCTGAAAACACAGGTTCCTCGTGCATGACCCGAAGAAACTCCTGTCGCGACACCCTGAGCGCAGCATTGCATTCGTTAGAGCTGCCCGAGGAGCTTTCCCTCAAGCGTGTCTTTCTGGCCGAGCCAGGTTTTGAGAGTGCAAACCGGGTCAGCGGAATTCCTCATCGCTCACGCGATAAGGCGTCAAAGGAGGCGACATAAGCCGTATTTCAGGTTCGTCCCCTCTTTGAATCCGAGCTGACCGCTGCTACTTATATCGGCGCCCTACTTGCGCAGAGGCCGTTTTACCAATGTCGGAGATCCTTCCTGCATCTCCGCCTCCGCCTTGTAGGCAAGGAGGGTGTAGATCACTCCGTTCTTAGACTGGAATGCTTTGATCAGAGCCTCGCCTTCGCTTGGCACCTCCACTCCGAGTTCAGGCTTCTCAACCGATGAGCCTTCCTTGGCAGTATCGGACGACTTCCTCCGCCTCCTTGCGCGACCTTCGGCCGGGTTTCGGCCCAGCAATCTGTTGTGCCGGCGGCTGCATTTCGGCAACCTTCATGAGCGCGGCTTCCATCGTTGACCTCCTTTGTTTTGAACGGCGTCACTTTCCAGAGTGGCATCCGGCGCGTTCAGGATGCGATCACGGCGCTCGCCATCTATTGGACGCTCACTGTAATCCGCGATCCAGAGCCCATCAGGGTTCACATCGGACCGCTTGTCGGCGATCAGACGCACGCGATACTCGTTCACGAAGTGATCGGTCGTCTCGTTGCCGTTCGAGAGATGGTGAACGTCCTTAACGCCGTAGATCAGGTACGTGAGCGGCTCGCCGGAAACCGCATCGATCTCACGAAGATGAAAGACAGACTGCACCTGGCCATCGTCGATCTTGCCGCGGGTGTCATCGTCCCCCATGGCCTTCAGCCTGTAGGCGCGCAGGTTCCGCGTCATCATATTCAGGCTGCCAGCCCAGTGGTCGTCCACGTCGGTTGGCGAGTAGTTAAGGTAACTAGTGAGAAAGCGCTTCACAAACGCTTCGTCCAGGAACTCATCAGTCCCGCCGGTGGCGAGATCAGACACAGCACCCTTTGCAGGTTTCCCCAGCACAGAGGCGTCAACGGGAGCCAACTTTGCTCATCCACACTTTGGGTCATCCGTTGGGGTGAACCCCCAAAGTGAGACATTTAGGAAGTCACAGTTTGCAGCGAATGGGGGGCTGCAAATGCGAAGGAATAGGAGTTACACGGAGGAGTTCCGGCGTCTTGCTGTGGCGCGGATGCAGGGTTGCCACAACATTTCTGCTTTGGCCAAGGAACTTGAAGTTCCGCGGCGCTTGCTGTATCGATGGCAGATGCGACTGGAGGGCCCGGTTGCACCCATTATGGCTCGATCTTCGGGGCTTGAGGAAGAGAACCGTCTTCTGAAGCAGCTTCTGGCGGAGCGGACGCTGGAGGTGGATTTTTTCAAAGGTGCCTTGCAAAAGATAGCGGCTCGACGCCAGCAGAACGACGGCGCTGGCGAGACGGCATCTTCGACCAAATGCGGTCAATGATGTCGCTGCAAGGCGGTTTGACGATCGAGCGGATGTGCATGCTGGCGGGGGTAAGCCGGGCGGGATTTTATCGCTGGCTCAC
>Ga0187847_10000213_pt1 | contig 70551 bp, 56 predicted proteins | sample June2016WEW_4_10_FD_132458 | JGI IMG/M metagenome (GOLD analysis project Ga0187847, IMG submission 132458) | Peatland microbial communities from SPRUCE experiment site at the Marcell Experimental Forest, Minnesota, USA - June2016WEW_4_10 | ecosystem: Environmental > Terrestrial > Soil >...
GACGGGGGTGAAGCCATGAAGCTTACACATCCTGTTTCAACTTACATTGCCCGCTTGTGCATCATCCTTTCAGCCATAGCCGGACTTAGCTTCGGTGGCGTTATACCGAAGGCATTGGGGCAGACTGGGTTCACATACAACGGCATCGTACGAGCTGTATATAGCGATTCCGATTTAGGGACCAGCGGTGACAGCACCTATGTCTCGTTTGTCCAAAGCACGCACGCCAACTATGTGGCAATTACCATTGAATGGTTCGTTCAGAGCAACACTGGAACAACCATCGCCGCTTCCAGCACGGATAGCGCTACCGATGCCCAGATAGTTGCCGCGATCGAGCAATATCATAACCTGGGAATTAAAGTCGTCCTCAAGCCGCAAGTGGATATTGTCGGCTATCCCAGTTGGCGAGGCGAACTCGCTCCGAGTAGCATCAGCGCGTGGTTCACGAGTTACCAAGCCTACATTACCCACTATGCGCAGCTGGCAAAAGCTAACAACGTGGATGCCTTGAGCATAGGCACCGAACTCAAGTCGCTTAGCGTATCGGCGAATCTGTCGTTCTGGGAAACACTTATTAGCGCGGTTCGGGCCGACTATAGCGGGCCGATCATGTATGGCGCCAATGCTACCGGAGCCGGCGACGAGTACAGCACGGTCTCGTTCTGGAGTCTTGTGGATATCATCGGCGTGGATGGATACTTCGGTCTCACCGATCTAGACAATCCGACCGTGGCCCAACTGGAATCGGCATGGACTGATAGCACGAGCACTATCACCGGCGCGGGATTCAATGCTGTCGCTGCCCTGAAAAATCTCAATAGTCAATATGGCAAGCCGGTGGTCTTTACCGAGATTGGCTACGAAAGTTCGGAGGGTACCAACGAGGAGCCATACGCTCAGATTAGCAATGGCTACGACCCGACCGAGCAGGAGGACTGTTACACGGCATTCTTCGATATCTTCAGTGCGCAGTCTTCCTGGATGAAGGGCGTTTTCTGGTGGGATTTGCAACTTCCAGTTCCGGGCGCGGATGACCAAAGCTGGGTGATGTACGGCAAGCCAGCCGGAACTGTCGTACTTCCGCAATGGTTTGGAGGAACATCGTCGCCGACCTTCACGCTGGCTCCTTCAGCGTCCTCGGTGTCTGTAACTCAGGGAAGCAGCGCGACAGACACGATCACAGTTACCGATGAAGACGGATTTACCGGCAGCGTGACCTTTACCGCAACTGGGCTGCCCAGCGGAGTAACTGCTTCGTTCAGCCCCGCGTCGTCCGCAAGCTCAAGCGTGCTCACGTTGACAGCTAGTAGCTCTGCCACTACAGGTTCGGCTACGGTCACCATCACCGGAACCTCCGGGAGCACGACGGCAACCACCACTATTGCACTTACCGTAAATGCCAAGGCGGCAGCGGGCTTCACTCTGGCTCCTTCCGCGTCCTCGCTGTCTGTAACTCAGGGGAGCAGCGCGACCGACACCATCACGGTAACTGATTCGGGCGGATTCACGGGCAGCGTAACCTTTACTGCAACTGGACTGCCCAGCGGTGTAACTGCTTCGTTCAGTCCTACAGCGTCCACGAGTTCGAGCGTGCTTACGCTGACGGCTAGCAGCTCTGCCACCATCGGTTCGGCTGCGGTCACTATCAAAGGGACTTTGGGGAGCACGACCGCATCCACGACCATCACAGTCAGCGTCAGTTCCTCGGGAACAGGCACTGGCACAAAGTGCACCATCGACTATACGATTTCACCGCAAAACTCGAGCGCCTTCGGAGCGGCCATCGGGATCTTGAATACGGGATCGACGGCCATCTCCAGTTGGACTTTGACGTGGACCTTTGCTAACGGGCAGACGGTTGCGTCACTCTGGAACGGCGTGGAAACTCAGAGCGGCGCCAATGTAACCGTGACTAACGAGAGTTACAACGGCAGCATTCCTGCCGGAGGGAGTTACACCGGCATGGGATTCAACGGAACCTGGAACGGCAGCACCAACGCGATTCCCACGGCGTTTTCGCTGAATGGGACTGCCTGCACGGTCAACTAATAATCGACAATAATACGGGCGAAGCGGAGTAAGTGGCCGCTTCGCCCGTATTATTGTCGGAAATAATTCTTAGATAGGTTGATAATTATCTGCAAAATTTAGCGGTCAAATGAAAATAAAAAAGGGGGGGGGGAGGGGGGGTGCCTCGGCTCTCGGCGAATCCGGGCTGGCGGCGCGGTACACGAACGCTCGCGTCAGGATGTTCTTCATGGATTCTCCGGTCTTTCTTTACAGTGGACAGCTATCAGTAAAGCCCACGCTCTACTGACTGTTCCTATTGTGCGCCTGGGGAGGGATATTATCCGCAAACAGATTTGATGTAAGGCGGATCTTTCTCAAATTGCAAAAGCGGAACGCTGGGACGCGCGGGACCGAGCGATTTCAGATGGCAATTTTGGTTTCGATGGCGTCGTAGTCGGCGCGGACGCCGCGGGCCGTGGCTTCAAGCAGTCCGGCGCCTGCCAAGGCCTTCACATCCGCATGAACATTGCTGTAGTCGCGCTTTAGCTCCTTGGCGAGGGAGCGGACGCTGGTGACGTTGTGGCGGCGGACGTAGCGTAACAATTCCATCCGCTTGCTGGTGAGGACACGGGCGAGGGCGTCCCAGCTTTCAAAGGCCAGATGACGTTCATGGAAGGTTTCGCCGCGCTCGGCGCGATGCCATGCGTCTATAAATTTGCGCGAGGCTTCATCTTCCATCGCGCCGCCGACTGTGAATTTCACTTCGCTCATTGGACTCCTCGCAATCTCCGCACATCGCGCCAGAAATCGGCCATCAACTGCTCGACAGTTCTGAACTCGTAAGCCGTTTCGACGTCCCGAAAATGCCGATGATCGCCTTTGCCGCGCTCGTTGTCATACCCAACCTCCCGGATCCCTGAACGACCATAGAAGAGCGAGTACTTCAGACCGTGAGTGGACGGCAGAACTGGTTTCGGGACGTGCCAGAGAACCATCTCCACGATTGCACCATCGTCGTAATAGATGCGCTGGTGAAAGAGGAGTTCGGCTTTCATCTTACGTCTCTTACGTCATTGATGGTATTATATGCCATATGGCTTTGCTTATCATACGATGTTTAGAGATAAAAGGAAGGAATAATCAGGCATACCCGTAGCTTCCCGCTACGCGTAGCAGTGGTTTCAACCGTAAAACAAAGGACTTACGGGCCAAATTATAGATGTAAAAATCAGGTCATTTGTGCCGACTTTCTGGATTAGGCCGCTCGTTCCGTTGCCGAAACGCCCGTTGGCTCACCAATCCGCTGGCCCCGTATGTCCAGCCTATGCCGCGTGCATGGTAGGGGTCTTCCGTTTGAGCCTTATAGACGAAGTAGGTGCGCACACGGGCAGAGGAAAGGGACTTCCTATAGGCATCAAAGCGCCTGATACGCTTCATTTTCACGGCTTTAGCTCGCTTCTCAGACCTGCATAGGCGTGATCTGTAAGTTGAGATATGGCCGAACCCTGACCACGCTGCGAGGCCCTCGATACCAGACCTGTTCCCGCCCATTCGTCTAATACGAATAGCCTTACCAATGTTCCTGGCGCTGGCTGCGATGGAGGGTGACTCGCATTGTGGATTTGTGAATCTCATGTTTCCCTTTCGACCGTCCACTCTCGCTACAGAGAGCCGAATCGGTGGCGTCCTGGACCTCAAACCACTATCCCGTCTTCGCCGTGCGACGGGTATTTAGGCTTTGGTTGGATGTGCTATCGAGGCTTTCCCCTGAATCAACCGCCCCGCCCGCTCTTTCGAGGGGATTTGATACATTCAACAGCATAGCATAGTTTCGCTAAAACTTCGCCTCATTTGCTTTTTCTTCCCTATGCCATTGCCTTTCCGCCCTGCGGAGCCCTCACCGCTTGGAGGAGTGAGAGCCCCGCAGGCTTTGGAGTGCGCAGCGTGTATCCTATTGGAAGGGATACTACTGGTCTGGGCGATGCAATCCCGTGAGAAGGAGTCGCCCAGAACGGCTCCAAAATCACTATTGTTCGAATACATCTACTTCCTCGTTATTCTCTTCACTCGTCGTTTCTTGGCGAAATTCCGCAAGTGCATCGAAGAGCCGCGATAGATCAAACTTGTTCGGTGCCCGCTTTTGATACTGCCGCATGAGATACCCCTTTTTCTGGAGACTCTGCGCATAACGCCGTGCCATTTTGTCCGTTACCCCCATCGTCTTCGCAATGCGCCCATATGACGGGAACGGTGCCGCGTCATCCCATTTGAATGTCATCAACTGAAGTACAAATAGTGCCTCCCCTGAAGAAAGTGGAGGATTTAGAGCGGTGTAAGACCGAAGAAACTTCGTCGGCACACTCAGCCAACCCTCCCTAAAAAGCCTCGCGTCCTGCTCCCCCCAACGTCGTGTTGCCGACCGCCTCGGTACCCTAACAGTCACCACAGGGGGCATTTCTTCGTGCCTTTCGCTCTGAACCACATCGGGCCGTCGCGTTGCAGTATCAACGACCGGCAGCCAATCCGGATTTGTCTCGGTCCTCATGTAAAATCAGTGTAGCACGTTCATATAGTAATACATTAGTAGACATTTTATGACCCTATATAGAATTTGACAGTGCGTATATTCGCTTGATCTTCGCCTTTGGGGTATAATTCTGCCATGGACTTTCAACTGGTTACTAGCTATCAGCCGAGGGGGGATCAGCCGCGAGCGATTGACGAGCTGATGGAGGGTCTGGCGGCGGGAGAGAAGCATCAGGTGCTGCTGGGAGTTACCGGGTCGGGCAAGACGTTCACTATGGCCAAGGTGATCGAGCAGTCGAATCGGCCGGCGCTGATTCTGGCGCATAACAAGACGCTGGCGGCGCAGCTTTATCACGAGTTCAAACAGTTCTTTCCCGGCAATGCGGTGGAATACTTTGTGAGTTACTACGACTATTACCAACCGGAAGCTTATATTCCTGCGGGTGACTTATATATCGAGAAGGAAGCAACAATCAATGAAGAGTTAGATAAGCTTCGGCTGTCGGCGACGCGTTCTCTGTTCGAGAGAAGGGACTCGATCATTGTTAGCTCAGTAAGTTGCATATACGGCCTGGGTTCGCCTGAGGCTTACTACGGGATGTTGTTGCTGCTGGAAAAAGGGCAGAAGATCAGCAGGCAAGATATTACGCGGCGGCTGGTAGAGATACTGTACGAGCGCAATGACGGGGATTTTCGGCGCGGGACATTCAGGGTGCGCGGCGATGTGATCGAGGTTTTCCCGACTTATGACGAAACCGCGTACAGGATCGAGTTATTCGGAGACGAGATAGAGAGTCTTAGCCAGATTGATCCGCTATTTGGGACGGTGAAACAGAAGTATGCGCGGCTACCGATTTATCCGAAGAGTCATTACGTGGTTCAGCCGGAGCGGAGGGCCGAGGCGATCGATTCGATTGTGACGGAGTTGAACACGTGGGTGCCCGAGCTTGAGGCGCAGGGGCGAATGGTCGAGGCGCAGAGGGTGCATCAGCGAACACGGTTTGACTTAGAGATGATCAAGTCGATGGGTTATTGCCACGGAATCGAGAACTACTCGCGGCATTTTTCTGGAAGGTTGCCGGGCGAGGCACCGCCGACGCTGCTGGATTATTTTCCACGGGATTTTCTGCTGTTCATCGACGAGAGCCACGCGACGATTCCGCAGGTGCATGGGATGTGGTTCGGGGATCGGAGCCGCAAACAGAACTTAGTGGATTACGGCTTTCGGCTGCCGTCGGCGATGGATAACAGGCCGCTGAAGTTTGAGGAGTTTGAGAGCCGGATTCATCAGACGATTTATGTGTCGGCGACGCCGGGACCGTATGAGCTGACGCGCTCGGCGGGGGTGGTAGTGGAGCAGGTGATTCGGCCTACGGGGCTTGTCGATCCAGAGGTCGAGATAAGGCCGGTGAAGGGACAGATTGATGACCTGCTGGCGGAGATTCGCGACCGCGCAAATAGAGGCGAGCGGGTGCTGGTGACGACGCTTACCAAGCGCATGTCCGAGGACCTGGCCGGCTACTATACCGAGGTGGGAGTGCGCTGCCGGTATATGCATTCGGAGATTGAGACGCTGGAGCGGGTGAAGTTGCTGGCGGGGCTGCGCAAGGGCGAGTTCGATGTGCTGATCGGGATCAATCTTCTGCGTGAGGGGCTGGATCTGCCGGAGGTTTCGCTGGTGGCGATTCTGGACGCGGATAAGGAGGGGTTTCTGCGCTCGGCGGGATCGCTGATCCAGACGATGGGACGGGCGGCGCGGCATTTGCAGGGGCGGGCGATTCTTTATGCGGACAGGATCACGGACTCGATGCGGCGGGCGATGGATGAGACGGATCGGCGGCGGACGATTCAGCGTGCTTACAACGAGGAGCATGGGATTATTCCGCAGTCGATTATCAATACGATGGATATGGGGTTGGCGCACATTCTCAAGGCCGAGTACGGCGAGGTTGTAGTGGAAGAGGCGGCGGGGCTGCCGGAGTTGACTTCGCAGGCGGAACTCGACAGCTATATTGCCAAGCTGGAGACTGAAATGCGCGAGGCGGCAAAGAAGTTCGAGTTTGAGAAGGCGGCCAAGCTGCGCGATTCGATCAAGGAACTGCGAGAGAAGGAGTTTTTGTTTGGGTGAGGTGCGATGTTTCCGGAACTATGCTGCGCGGCTGCGTGAAACTAAGAAGGGCTCGCGTTTTTGTTCGCCTATATTGAATCGGCTTATCTGCTCGTTGAGTTGACGGGCAAGATTGACCAGCTCGCTGGCTGTCCGAGCACTAACTTCGGCGCCCTCCGACGAGGCATTGATGCTGAGGGATATTTCGTTCATCGATTGGCCGACCAAGGCTGAGGCCTGCGACTGCTCCTCGGCTGCCTGGGCGATCTGTTCGATGAGCTGCCGCACTTCAGCGGTACCGGAGCCCAACGCACCTAGAGACAGGACCGCAGCATCGGCTGAGAGAACGCTTTTCTCGACGCGCTCGGAACTATTTTTGATGTGCTCGACGGCATCGCGAGTTCCCTGCTGAATGGACTGGACCGCGTCGGCAATTTCTTTGGTTGCCGATGTGGTGCGCTCGGCTAGCCGCCGGACCTCGCCGGCAACCACGGCGAAGCCACGGCCATGTTCTCCGGCGCGCGCCGATTCAATGGCGGCATTAAGAGCAAGCAGGTTGGTTTGCCCGGCGATCTCCTGAATCAGGTTGACGATATTGCTGATCTGCCCGGAGCGTTCGCCCAGTTCATGAACGGTTTTTGCGTTGCTTTGGGCCTCTGTGGATATGTCGCGAACCTCACTGGCCACGGCTTCAACCGATTGGCAGCTTCCCGTAGCGAGACTGCCGGTCTGGACGGCATTCTTAGCCGCCTCATGACAATGGGTTGTCACCTCGCGCACGCTGGCGATCATCTCCTCGAGCGCGGCAGCCACCTGCGATGTTTGATTTCTTTGTTCGGATGAGGCAGCGGCAATCTGAACCGAGGAACTGGAGACGCTCTCGGCATTCAAGGAAAGAGCGCCGGCAACGGATTGAATATTCCCAACCATTTTGCGCAGCTGATCGCACATCTGGCTCATGGCATCGACAAGCATCCCCAGCTCGTCGCCGCGACCCTGCTCAGGCACTGCGAAAGTCAAATCTCCAGCGGCGATTTGGCGAACGAACTGGACGCAATGGTCCATTCTGAATCCCAAGGAACGAGCAAAAGCGATGCTCAACGCTCCCAGCAAAACCCATATTGACGCCAGGAGTGCGATGAGAAGAGTCTGCTCATGGTTCAAGCGCGCTGCCTCTTCGGCGGGCAGAGACGCGGCCATTCCGGTGAGCCGGCCAACCACTTGATCGAGGGTGTCGGTCGGCGGCCGATCTTTTCCTTTTACGGCGGTATCGGCCTGGGCAAAATCCCGGTTAGCCGTGTAACCGGCCAGAGCTGCCTCATACTGGCTATCGAGCAACTGGTGCTGCTGCTGAAAACTTCCCAAGGTCGCACGGGCCTGCTCGTCGCGTATCTGTGTGGCGAGCGTGGCACTGTCGGCCTGCACTCGCGCGGCCAGGGAGTGAAACTCTGTGCCATATTTCGAAAGGGCAGCATCATCTTTGCCGCGCAACAAAATGTCCTTCCACGCCTGGACCTGCTTTTTGAAGTTGAGCTGCAATACGCGAACCTGTTGCGCCTGGGCGATTTCCCCTTGAATGATGGCCGTATAACCAGTACTGACGCCGGCGCAGCGAATCATCAAATAGGTCGACGCCGAGCCTCCCGCAAATAAGGCGAAGCCGAGCAGCAGATAGATCGTATGGGAGATCCGTAGTGCTCGCATGTGTCCATTTATCGGCCAGCAGACGTGCATCTTTAGATAAAGAGGAAAAAGAGCAACTGAAATTTGTTAGCCTTTCCTCGCGAAACGGCCGATAGATGGTTCAGGGATGCCAATGAACCTCAAGAGCCTCGAAACTTCGGCTGGTCCTATTGCGTCCGGGGTCACGTCCCGGGCCGCGTTGGGGGCCACGTCTGGTGTGGCAGTGTCTGCAAGTCACATTGCGCGCCAACCAATTCTGGATGCCAAAGGAGGCCTTTTCGGCTACGAGCTGCTTTTCCGCTCGGGGGGCGAGGACCGATTCTTTGACGACGGCAATCTGGCGACGCGGATCATGCTGGACAGCACGGTTGTCTTCGGCGTGGATCAACTCTCGAGCGGGTATCCGGTCTTTGTCAACTGCACCCGGGAGTCGCTGCTGGGAGGGCTTGTTCAGGTGCTGAATCCGCAGAACGCGGTTCTTGAGATCCTGGAAAACATCGTGTTGGATGAGCGAATGATCCAGGCCTGCCGCGATCTGCACGCTAAGGGTTATCGGCTGGCGCTGGACGATTTTGTCTGGAGCCCGGCGATTGCGCCGCTTGTGGAACTGGCCGACTTTATCAAGATCGATGCGCTGAGCGAGTCGGCAGACGAACGACGCCGGCTGGTGGGCATGGTGCGTCACACAGGAGCGCAGTTGATCGCCGAAAGGGTGGAGACGCAGGAGGTTTTCGAGACGCTCAAGGCCGAGGGTTTCACGCTATTTCAGGGCTACTATTTCTGCCGCCCGGTTCGCAGCTCGCTGGTTCGCTCGCCATCCAACATGCAGGTTTATCTGGAGCTGCTGGCGGTGGTTCAGCGCAGTCCGGTCGATATTCATGCGGCGAGCCACCTGCTCCGGCGCGATGCATCGCTGGCTTACCGTTTGCTGCGGTTGGTCAACTCCCCGCTCTATGCGGTTCGCGGAGAGATCAGCTCACTGGAGCAGGCGCTGTTGATTGTGGGCGAGGAGCTGTTCCGTCACCTTGTGGTTCTGGCTATCAGCGGGGCGGCGGCGGGATCACAAAACTCCGCACTTTTGCGCCTCGCGCTTCACAGGACGCGCTTCTGCGAGCTGGCGTCCAAGCTGTGGCAGCTTGACTCCGACGAGCAAGGACTTGTCGGCCTGGTGAGCCTGCTTCCCGCAATTCTGAAGGCCAAGATGGAGAGCATCGCTGAGATTCTGCCGATGCGGCCCGCCATCCGCGAGGCATTGCTTGGCGCGGATGTGATTGAACGCGGTCCGCTGAGCTGGCTGGAGTGCTTTGAGTCTGGTGATTGGGAAGGTTGCGCATCGGTCGAAGAAAAGTTCGGGATTCCGGAGCCGGAATTGGCGCGTTTCTATAACGAGGCGATCCAATGGGCCGACGAGGCTGCTGGCCGGATCGGTTAGAGCGAAACCGCGCTAATGTGGTGAGTCTGAAGTTCGTCGAAGAACAAAAGTAGATTCTTCGACTCACCACCCCCAAGCTGAAAAACGCTTGGGGCGCCGTTCGCTCGGAATGACAGTCGATGTTTTGTCAGGGATATTGGACTCGGGACACTAGGGTCTTCCATGAGAAGGCCCTAGTTGCCGATCACGAAGCTGAGACCTTTTTTGTCTTTGGGCGGCCTGTCCCAATCCTCCGCAGGGCGCTCGCTTACGGTATATAATCCGCGCGGGAGGGTATACCAACTGGTCAACTCCAGCCCTTCGACGATGGAACAACCGTGCGCGGGAATATTTATGATCACATTGGCTCCGCAGGAGAATTTTTCCGGCCAGAGCTGGTGGTCTTTCTGCTCCCGGTGATTGAGCATTCGCTGATGGGAGGCGCTCCAAACGTCCACGTCCCAGGTGGCGAACAGCGAGCAGGTGCCAAGACAAAGGGATGAATTAGAACCGTTATCGATCCAGATGTACATAAACGCCGGCGAACGATCCGAGTATTGGGTCTCAGATCCGCGGAACGAGATTCCGTAGCTGACCTTGCTATGCGGTGAGAAGAAACGGGGCACGCCTGCCCTCTCTGGGTCATTTATGTCCCACTTAGTGGCGGCCTCCTGGCATTCTTCCGGCATCTCTTTGGGGGATGGCAGGTCTTTTACCTTCTGCACTGGTTGCGAAACGGGAGCACCTTGCACCGCAACACACTCGGTGCAACCACCAATCGGAAGAACAATCGTGAGAGCCTGATTCGGCTCTGAGGTTACCTCGACCTGACGGGTGGCCGTTTTAAATCCCGGAAAACTTGCTGAGAGTTCATACTTGCCCGGTTCGACTTGAACGGCCAATTGACCATTGCGACCCGCCAACATGATTGGCTGTGCAGAGTCAGAGGGCCGGATGAGTTTGACTTCCGCAACCGTGGTGACGCCTGAGAACTGACCTGGAATCACGGCTCCGGTGGGATCAGTGACAGTAATCGTCACCGGAACGGTTGCTGGCTGAGCGAAGAGATTGAGCCCCAACAGTGCGGGACTCAGGCAGCAGAAGGCGGCGAAAGCCTTTGGACTCATCATCTCCCAGACAATAGCACAATCTCGATGAACGGCAGGTCCTGCCCGAAATCCCGCTAAAAGCGTGAGACAGATCACAACCGGAAAGTCTATGATGGATTGAGAATTGCTTCGCCGGGAGGCCGTCGACGCTCCCCGCTCGCGTGCGAGAATCATCGTGGAGACCCAATGGCAGCGTTCGGTAGTTTTGTTCTTCTCATCGCATTGGCGCTGGCCGCCTACAATCTGCTGGCCGGGGCGTTGGCCCTACGGTGGATTGCCGCGGGGCAGCCTGCGTGGATTCAGGTTTCGCCCGAGCGGCTGGCGGATACGGCGCGGCGGGCGGGAATCGCTGGATTTGTGGCCGTCACCGCAGCAGCTTTCGCGCTGGTGTGGTCGGTCTTTACCAACGATTTTTCGATCACATACATCCTGGAGCACTCGAACCGGGCACTGCCGGCCGCTTACAAGTTTTCTGCAATGTGGAGCGGGCAGGAAGGGTCGCTGCTGCTGTGGGCATGGCTGCTGGGCGCTTACGGTTTTGTGCTGCGACTGACGCACAAGCAGGACGTGAAGCTTTACGCTTATGCCGGCGCGATTATGGCCGCGATCCAGGTTTTCTTTCTGTCGGTGCTGTGCTTTGCCGCGCCACCCTTTGCACTGCTGAGGGGCGCTGTCCCCGCGGACGGCAACGGGCTGAATCCTCTGTTGCAATACCCGGAGATGGTGATTCATCCGCCGATGCTTTACCTGGGCTACGTAGGTTTCTCGGTGCCGTTTGCCTTTGCTCTGGGCGCGTTGATGATGCGCTATCCGGGCGAGAAGTGGATCAAGATTACTCGGGTCTGGACGATGGTGACCTGGATGTTTTTGACCTGCGGCATCTTTCTGGGAATGCACTGGGCCTACGCCGTGCTGGGCTGGGGAGGCTACTGGGGATGGGACCCTGTGGAGAACGCGAGCTTCATGCCGTGGCTGACCGGAACCGCTTTTTTGCACTCCGTGATGATGCAAGAGAAGAAGGGCATGATGAAGAGCTGGAATGTTTGGCTTATCTTCACCACCTTTCTGCTAACGATGCTGGGGACGCTGCTGACGCGCGCTGGATTGGTGAGTTCGGTGCACGCCTTCGCGCAATCGTCGATCGGCACATGGTTTGTGGTCTTCATGGGGATGGTGCTGGCGGTGTGCCTCTTCACTTACATTTTGCAGCGCGGGCATTTGAAGGGCGAACACCGAATCGAATCGCTGGTCAGCCGCGAGTCCAGTTTTCTGTTTAACAATCTGGTGCTGCTGGCTGCCTGCTTTGTGATTTTATGGGGAACGCTTTATCCCATTCTGAGCGAGTATGTGGAGGGGAGCAAGGTTACGGTGGGTGCGCCGTGGTATAACCGCGAAGCCATACCCATCGGCCTGTTCCTGCTGTTTCTAACTGGTGTGGGACCACTGCTGCCGTGGCGATCTACATCGCTGAGGAGCATTCGCCGCAACTTTGTTCTGCCGGTAGTCGCGCTGTGGGCTACGGTGATTGTCTGCCTCGCGGTGGGCGTGAAGCCGTGGAAGGACGGCGCGTTCGATCAGGGTAATTTCTACGCGCTGGTGGCCTTTGCGATGTCAGCGGCAGTGATGACGGCTATCTGCTCGGAGTTTTTGCGCGGAGCAGGAGTTATTGCCAAACAAAGCGGACGGAATTATTTTTCGGCGATCTATTTGCTGATTCGCCGCAATACACGCCGGTATGGAGGCTATTTCATCCATATTGGCGTGGTGATCGTGGTCATTGGGCTGGCTGGCGCAGCTTTCAATCGCAATATAGAAAGCGAAATGGCGCTGCACGATACGATGTCGATTGGCCCGTACACGCTGGTATGCGTGGGCGCAACGCAGGACTCGAACGCTAACTTCAACTCCGAATACGCGCTGCTAGATGTTTACAAGAATGGCAAGAAGCTATTCCAGATGACGCCGGAGAAACGGGTTTATCTGGCCAGCGAGCAGCCACAGACGATGGTAGCGATCCATTCGATTCCCGCCTGGGACTTATATGTGGTTTACGAAGGCACTAACCCGGACACTGGCCAACCAATTATAAAGGCATTCCTGAACCCTCTGGTTAGCTGGATTTGGGCCGGCGTTGTGCTGATCGTCTTCGGTACAGTTGTGGCGCTGGTTCCGAGTTTGAGTCCAGCCACGGCCGCTCTGCGCGTGCCTGCGGTGCGAACGGCTGCCGTTGAGCCTACGCTCAGAGGAGGCCATGCATGAGGCGTGCTTTCGGTGCTTCCGCACACTTAACTTTCTGGACAAGAACGTTGCAGGCGGGCGCATTGGCTGTAGCCGTCTGCTTTTCGGTGGGTGCGTCGGATGCCGGTTCGCGCTACAACGATCTGAACCATCGGCTGATGTGCACCTGCGGATGCGCTGAGATATTGGGCGAATGCAATCATGTGGGCTGTCCTAACTCGACGGGCGAACTCAATGAGTTGCGCGAGGGTATCGCGAGCGGCAAAGGCGACGATGAGATTCTGTCGTCGTTCGTTGGCAAGTATGGGGCGATCGTGCTGGCCGCGCCTACCACTCACGGCTTTGACCTGGTGGCCTGGATTGCACCGTTTGCAGTCTTCGCGGCGGCGCTGCTGGGGACGATTCTGCTGGTTCGTCGATGGTCGATCGACAAGACGCATGCGGAGGTCGCGATCTCCGATCCCGAGATGGATGCCTTGAAGCAAAGGATTCGCCGGGAGACTGACTCGGGCAATGATGGAGGGATATGAGCGATGACGGAATTAGAAGGTCTGATTGCCGGAGTGCTGTTGATGTTTGCGCTGTTTCTTTACACTTTCTGGCCGGAGAATATCTTCGCCAGACAGCGCGAGAAGACGCGGCTGGACTATCTGCAGGAGCGCAAGGAACAGCTTTACGAAAATCTGCGTGATCTGAACTTCGAGTTTAAGGCGGGCAAGTATCCTGAAGAGGACTTTGTTGTTCAGCGAGCGCAACTTGAAAACGAAACGGCACAGTTACTGTCCGAGATTGAGTTTTTGCAGCGGGCATAAGTCAATTCGCGACGTTTGATAAGAGGATTCTTTTACGATCATGAAATCGACCCTGTTAGTTTCTTGCACCGTTGCCGTAGGCCTGCTGTTGACAGGCGCTCTGGCACAGGCAACTCAAATCACCGGCACGGTGACCAACAAGACGACCGGCAAGCCCGCAGCGGGCGATAACATAGTGCTGGTGGATGTGCAATCCGGCATGGGCGAAGTGGCCAAAGCTACCACCGATGCCCGCGGGCATTACTCGCTGACCAAGCCCGGCAGCAGCAATTACCTGGTGCGGGTAACTCACCAGGGCGCGAGTTACTTCATCGGCGCACCCGAGGGCAACGCTCCGGGCGACATTTCAGTTTATGATGTGGCAGCCAAGGTCGATGGAGTGATCATCGATGAAGACGTGCTGGGGATTGTCGAGAGCACTAATGGGCAACTTAGAGTTATCGAGCGCTATTCGGTCCATAACACGAGCGCACCGCTGCGCACCCAGTGGAGCTCACGGACCTTTGAGATTGTGCTGCCGGCCGAGGCGGTGGTGGACGGTGTGAGCGCACAGCGGCCCAGCGGGCTGCCCACCTCGCTCAAGCTGGACCCTGACGGCCCCAAGGGTCACTACTCCTTCAACTTTCCAATACAACCCGATGACGGCGAGAAAGGCACACTCTTCCAACTCGAGTACGAGTTACCGTACAGCGGGCATTTCACCTTCCATCCCCAAGTATCGATACCGGCCAGAACCTTGTGGGTGATGTTACCCAAGAGCATGACATTTGCTTCGGGCGCGGGATCGGTTTTCCAGTCCTCGCCGCAGGATCCCGGCTTTCAAACCTTCGTGGCTAAGAACGCGGAGCCCGGCAAACCGCTGGAATTCACGGTTTCAGGGAGCGGCGCTTTGCCGCGCGATGAGCAAGGCGGCCAGCAGCCTGGCTCCGCCGGCATGGGCGCGCAGGATAGCGATACGAGCACTCCCGGCACGCAGCCCGGCGGCGGTATCGGCACGCCTATCAACACACCCGATCCGTTGTCGAAATATAAGTGGTGGATTCTGGGCGGACTGGGGTTGTTGCTCGTGGTGGCTGCTGCTTTCCTGCTGCGGAAGCCTGAGCCGGGTACGGCCCTGATGAATGCGCTCAAGGAAGAGCTGTTTGCGGTGGAGAGCGAAAAGATTGCTGGTACGCTTGCGCCGGCCGAGTACACGACGGTGAAGGCTGCGCTGGAGACGGTGTTACAGCGGGCGCTGAGGAGAAAATAGCTGATAGCTAACAGCAGACAGCTAACAGTTTCTTAGCCGGCGCGTTGTTCGCTGTTAGCTTTAAGTTATGAGCTAATCCCATGAAGACTTTGCTCCGCACTCTGCTTTACCTCGCGCTCATCGTGTGGCTGGGCGCGGAGATATTCTTTCCTATTGTGGCTGCCATCACCTTTGAGACACTGCGGCCGGAGACGCACACGGCAGGCAGGATTGTGGGTGAGTTACTGCGCATTTTGCACGGGATGGGGATGGTCTCGGGGATAGTGGCGCTGGCTTTGCTTGCGCTGGCTCCGGCATGGGGCATCTACAAGCAGCGCGCGGTACTGGCGCCAATGAGCCTGTTAGTGCTGATGATTGGGCTCACCGCCTATTCGCAGTACGGTATCATTTCGGCGATGGAGCGGGACCGGATCGCTGCTGGCGGGTCTATCGATGCGGCGGAGGTCACCAACCCCAGTCGCGTGCACTTCGAAAAACTGCATGGCTGGAGCGAAGATGTGGAAGGGGCGATCCTGCTGCTTGGATTGGCGACGGTGGTTTGTGTTGCCTGGGCGGAGACGGCGCGGGCCTGATGCCACATCCTGTGCTCATCAGATGATGCTGATCTATTGGCGCATCCGGCGGGTTAGCCCGGTCATCATTGTGCGCGGGCCTATGGATGTTGCGGCCGAGATCATAGCCGGGATCCACTGATACCTGTTCCCTACTCCCTCGTCCTGTATCATCGAAGAGGCTCCCGGATGCGCATTTCATCCTGCCGGGAAGCTTATGGGACGTGCATGAAGACTGGCATCATTGGCCTGCCACAGGTGGGCAAGACATCGTTGTTCAAGATTCTGACCAAGGCTCGGCTGGAGGAGCGTGGCCACTCGCGCCAGGAACATATTGGCGTGGCGAGAGTACCGGACGAGCGGCTGGACAAGCTGTCCGCACTCTACTCGCCGAAGAAGACGACTTATGCGTCGGTGGAATTTGTGGACGTGGCGGCCATCGGGCAAGAGGCCTTGAAGGAGACGGCGTTCCTCACCAGCCTGCGCAATGTGGACGCGCTGATTCATGTACTGCGCGCCTTCGAGGACGACGCAATTCCGCATGTGGGCCCCATCGATCCATTGCGCGATATCAAGAACGTTGAGTTCGACCTGATGATCAGCGACCTTACGCAAGTTGAAAAGCGGCTGGAGCGGCTGGAAAAGGATTTGAAAAAAGGCCGCACCGGCGAATTAGAACGGGAACAGGCGCTGCTCGTGCGATCAAAAGAGGCTCTGGAAAAAGAACAGCCGCTGCGCGAGCTGGAGATGACGGCCGAGGAAAAGAAGCTCATTCGGGGCTTCATGTTTCTTTCGCAGAAGCCAATTCTCTATGTGCTGAATATCGGCGAGAGCACCACGCTGGGCGACGATCTAGAGGCAGCGGTAAGCCGCTTCAAGCTGGACGAAGTTGCACAGCGACCGAACGCAGGGGCCACGGCTATCTGCGGCAAGGTGGAGGCCGAGTTAGCGGAGATGGACGATGAAGAGGCGGCGGAGTTTCTGGGAAGTTATGGGCTGCGCGAGAGCGGATTGGTACGGTTGATCCGCAAGAGTTATGAGTTACAAGGACTGATTAGCTTCTTCACCGCAGGCGAGGACGAGTGCCGCGCCTGGACCATTCCGGTAGGCTCGAAGGCGCCACAGGGAGCGGGGGCGATCCACTCCGACCTGGAACACCACTTTATCCGCGCCGAAACGATTCGGTGGGACACGCTGCTGGAAGCCGGTTCCGAGGCTGCAGCGCGAGCCAAGGGCACGCTGCGGCTGGAAGGCAAGGAGTACGTTGTGCAGGATGGGGACGTGATGCACATCCGGCACAGCGGATAGTGCTGATCTGGCCTGTCTAAAGTGCGGGGTTAGGTCCGACTTAGGTGGCACCGAGTCTTATTTTAATTTTTCGGGTTTGATCAATAAGGAATAAACATTGCTGAAGATTTCCCTGATTCTTGGAACGATTGCGGCGCTGGCCGATGTAGCTGGCGGACTGGTTCTGGTACGCGCCAAGGGCGTGGAGCGCTATCTGCGCTACTTTGTGGCTCTGGGCGCGGGGTTCCTGATGGCCACCGCGCTGATCGAGATGGCTCCGGAAAGCCTGCGGCTGAGTCCGCAGCTGGGGCCGGTTCTAATTATGGGCGGCTACTGCGTGGTGCATCTGTTGGAGCACACCATCAACGCGCACTTTCACTTTGGCGAGGAGACGCACCACGGCGAATTTGTCTCGCGGCATACGGGTAACTCGGTGATGGCGGGGCTGAGCCTGCATGCGCTCTTTGACGGCGTGGCCATCGGCTCGGGATTTCTGGTTTCAAGCTGGCTGGGCTGGCTGATCTTTCTGGCGATTTTTCTGCACAAGGCGCCAGAGGGGTTCACGATGGCGAGCGTGATGTTGGCCAGCGGACGCAGCAGGACAGTGGCCTTGTATTCCGCGGTGGCGTTGGCTACGGCAACACTGGCTGGCGTGCTGGTCATCGAGCTGGTTCCCCGTTGGCTGCCGTATGGGTTGCCTATCTCGGCTGGCGTGGCTCTTTACGTGGCTGCCACCGACTTGGTGCCCGAGGTGAATCGCGAACCGGGCATTCGCATGGCGCTGGTGTTCTTTGCTGGCGTGGGAGGGTTTCTGTTGTTGCGGATGCTGCTGCCGGCTCTGTAAGCAGGGCCTGCTAACCCTACTCAGACGCCTGAGTAGGGTTAACAGGCCCTAGAAAGCTGGTTCGTATTTCATTGACATGGTGGAGTTACGTAAGGCCGAACGAGAATCTATGATGTCTTTGTTTCAAGCGGAGGGGACCTTATACTAATGAGCAGAATCCGTCTGACATTCTATAAGTCGAGGATCAATCTTGCCTGAAACTACCTCCGCTGCAGCCCTCTCTGCGCAAAAAATAAAACGCATAAGCAACCGCACTCGATGGATCGCCGTGTTGTGGCTGGTGGCAGCTATCTCCGTAGGCGGCATGGCGGTAACTGGTCCCTATGGATGGGATGTGCGTCAGTGCTGGACCGCCATCCAGTCGGTTGGCCACGGCGGCTCCGCGTACGCTGGAGGGATTGCGGCCCTGAAGGCGTATGAGGATCTTCCTTCTCATGCGGCCGGTGATCGCCAGCCTGTCATCTATATTTATTCTCCTCTGACGATTCCCGTGCTGCGCTTGCTCGCTATGTTTCCCGGTTGGCTGTTAGGCCCGCTGTACTCGTGCGTTGCGGCGGCTGGATTTTTGCTCCAATTGAGGGCTGGATATCAAATGGCCACTGAGGAAGAGCGACGCTGGCTAATCTTTCTGTTGCCTTTCGCAGCTTTCTTTCCAGGACTACTGAGTGATGTAACAATCGTGGCTGAAAACATCGCCTACGTTCTCTATGGACTAATTCTGGCCACCGCTATTCCCGGATGGAAGCGGAACAAATGGACTTGGTTCTATGTGGCCGTAGTTGCCGCCTCTGTCGTTAAGGTCCCAATGCTGACTCTGCTTGCGTTTCCTGTCTTGGTGGGCCGACGGCAATGGGTTCAGGCCAGCATTGCGGGCGCGGCTGGCTCCCTGCTCGTTGTCATACAGCCCTTGCTGTGGCCGGCACAGTTTCACGAATATCTGCGCGCCGTGCACTTGGCATTCGACACGATGCATAGCTTTGGCTTCGGACCGGCGGGCCTTGTTGGGAACTGGCTTTGGACGATGAGGAGGCCATATTCGCTTGCCGCAACGATTACATACCTGGCGTGGGCCGCAGGATTGGGAACCTTGCTGTTGACGGCAAGTTATCATGTTCGCCGCAACGATCGTCTGCGCGAATTGTGGATTCCCGTCGCGTTGCTGGGCACAATCCTGCTGGACCCGCGCATCACTTTCTATGACACTGCCCCGCTCACTATTCCACTGCTTCTCATTGGCTGGCGAGTTCTTCGGTTGGGACAAGAGACGGTGACGCGATCAAGAGCGGGCCACGCATCGAGTTCGATCCAATCGGCTCCATTGCAGACGGCGCGGAGCGATCGCAGGAATTTGGTTTTGATTCTGATGGGAGCGGGCTGTTTCGCTGCCTGCAACATCATCGACATGATCTGGGGAGACTGGGTGCCGATGGAGCTTGCGGTTTTGCTTTTGATTTTTGCATTGGGCATTTGGTCGTTGTATAAGTCGGCCGACGATCTTGTTGCGGAGAACTTATGAGCAGAAATTCAACCAATCCGGGTGTATTCTGGAGTTATCACTCAGGAGTTCGCAGATGACTTCCTCGGTCCGGCGTGTATTCTCCGCAGTCCCGATCTATGTGTGGATGGTCTTGATTGCGTTGGCCATCCGTCTGGCTGTGGTTCCTTTTGTCTATGACGAGTGGATGCAACCTTATTTTGTCGCCCATTGGGAGCAGGGCAATGTCTCGCGGGCATTGCTGGCAGGACAGGGCTTCGGCAGCCCATTTCTCTCGACACAGCCTTCGGCGATCATGCCGCCAGTTTATCCGCTGATCGTTGCCGTGATCTTCAGCATCTTTGGCATTCATACTACCGCATCGATTCTTGCCGCACTCTCATTCAACTGCTTGTTATCGTCACTGGCTTGCATTCCGGTTTTTCTGATGGCGCGGCGCAGTTTCGGTCCGCGCGCTGCATTGTGGGCAGGGTGGGGCTGGGCATTCTCTCCCTACGGCATCTATTTTTCCGCGGAGTGGGCCTGGTCAACGCATCTGCTGCTCTTGTGCCTGTGCTGGCTGCTTTATCTGGCGCAGGATCTGGAACGGTCTTCGCGGCTGGGATTGTGGGCTGGCTTTGGCTTGCTTGCCGGCTTTGCGGGTCTTACCGAGCCGTCGATACTCATTCTTATTCCCTTCCTGATGGCATTGGCCGCATGGCGGCTGGCTCATGCTGGAAGACGCTGGTTGTTACCGGGCATGGTTGCCTCTTTTGCTCTTGCCGCCGCTATCTCGCCGTGGATGGTCCGCAACGCCGTGGTCTTCCATCGCTTCATTCCTATGCGCGATAGCATGGGCCTGGAGATGTGGTTGGGCAACAACGGCGACTCGCAACATTGGCGAAGCGGCAACCTTCACCCCAATCACGATCCCGCAGAATTGGCCGAATACAACGCTGGCGAGCTTGCCTACATGGCCCACAAAGCACAACAGGCTGACACCTATATTCATAACCATCATGGCTGGTACGCGTGGATGTGCGCGCGTCGCGCTCTCTATCTGTGGACGGGCTATTGGAGCTTCAGCAGCAGTTATCTGGCTGGAGAACCACTTGATGCGGCGAACGTGCCGGTGGCCACTGTATTGACGCTGCTGGGATTTCTCGGAGTGATGCTGGCTTGGCATCGTGAGCCGTTCGAGGCGATTCGTTACGGCGGGGTTTTGTTTCTGTTTCCCTTGATGTACTACTTCTCGCATCCGGAGGCATACAGGATGCGCCCGATCGATCCGTTGATTGTGATCCTGGGATGTTACGCGATCCTGAATTTGCGCGAGCGGATTGAGGAACGCGCGGCACTCGTCGAGGTTCCGGAAGTGGTCGAAGCTCCCGAGGTGGTCCCTGTCGTGGCCTGAGAGTTCGCCGAACCGGGGAGATAAGCAGAGCAGGCGTCAGGATTCACTGTGCCGGCCGAAACCGAATCTCTCCGCATAGAGCCGAGCAAGCAGCTTGGCGTAATCCCAGGCGACTTTGACGTTGGCTTTGCTTTGTCCGCAGTCACGGCAGCCGAAGTCAAACGGAACTTCGGCGACGGAGTGGATGCGGCCGCGCACCAAGACCTCCAGCAGTAACTTGAAGCCGGAGGATTGAAATTCGATATGGTCAAGACATTCGCGGCGCACCAGGAAGAAGCCGGACATGGGGTCTTTGGCGCGAATTCCCGGCCTTTGGATGGGCCATGTCGCCCAGACGGCCGCAGCTGAGAAGAGCTTCCTGGCAGCATTCCAATCGCCCAAGCCACCGCCGGCGGTGTAACGGGAGCCGATGGCCATATCGTTGCCGGCGAGAATGGCGTCTATCAACTGTGGCAGCACCTCAGGCGGATGCTGCAGGTCGGCGTCCATGACTCCGAGAATGGCGGCGTCGGTGTGGTGCCAGCCGTAAAGAATGGCTCCCGACAAGCCTCTTTCCCCTTTGCGCACAAGCAGGCGCACGCGCGGGTCTTCGAGAGCGATGGCGGAGACGATATCTCCGGTTCCGTCGCGGCTGTCGTCATCGACGACCAGAATCTCGTAGGGAATTGCAGCGGAATCAAGAGCGGAACGGACGTGACTGAGCAGGCCGGGAAGGTTTTCGGCCTCGCGCAGGGTAGGAATAGTGAGGGCCAGCTTCTCCGGCTGCCGGTGGGCACTCAACTGGGAGCCTGTGATCGACACAGGGCGCTTTACCGCTCCGTCCTCCGGCGTGTAGGATGAACTAATCACTGCTGGCGACATGCTGAGCTTGAGTATACGGGGTTTATCCGGTTGAAGCGCAACTTTCCGGTCAACATTTTGTTGACCCTTTTCTTCGCGATGCTCGGCATAACGGTGATGGGCTACCACCCCGGAATCGAAGACGATGGTGTCTATCTAGCTGCGATAAAAAGCAATCTAAATCCTGCGCTTTACCCCCACGACGCCAACTTCTTCCGGGTTCAACTTCAAGCCACATTCTTCGACAAATGGGTCGCATCGCTTGTGCATTGGACGGGAATCTCCGTGGCTACGATGGAGTTCCTGTTACAGTTTGCATCGATCGTACTGGTCGTATGGGCGTGCTTCGTGATCGCGCGCATGCTGTTCAAAGAGGCGCGAGCACAATGGGCTGGAGTTGCGCTGGTTACAGCCATGTTCACGCTGCCGGTATCAGGAACCGCGCTTTACCTGGTAGATCAGCATCTGCACCCGCGCAATGTGGCTACGGCCATTATTTTGCTGGCGATTTCGCGGATACTGGCGGATAAGCATTGGCAGGCGGTTCCTCTGCTGTTGCTGTCGTTTGTGCTGCATCCCATCATGGGCGCCATGGGCGTCTCATTTTGCATCTTTTTGACCGTGACTACGCTGGAACCGCTCTACGACTGGCTGTTTTCGCGGCGCAAGGAGGAGCCAAGGGTCGCGACTGTCACCGTGGCGTCCTTCGTTCCTTTGGGCTGGATCTTCGAGTCGCCCACGCCCGCCTGGCGGGAGGCTGTGAAGACGCACTCCTCCCTGTTTCTCTTCCGCTGGGAATGGTATGAGTGGTTGGGCGCAGTGGCGCCTCTCTATCTCTTCTGGCTGCTCTGGCGCTTTGCCCAGAAACGAGGCGAGAAACTGTTGTCGCGCCTTGCATTGGCCGTCGTCCTCTATGGGATCTTCCAACTAACCGTGGCGATGATTATGCTGGGAATTCCGAGCCTGATCCGGCTTGCTCCGCTACAGCCGATGCGCTTTCTCCAACTGATCTATGTCTTCATGACACTGTTGGGCGGCTGCCTGGTGGGTAAGTACCTGCTGAAGGCGAGCGTCTGGCGGTGGGCGGTGTTTCTCGTGGCCATCAATGCGGGGATGTTCGTATCGCAACGGATGCTGTTCAGCGGCAGCGAGCACTTGGAAATGCCTGGACGGAACTCGGCCAACCCATGGCTGCAGGCCTTCAGCTGGGTTCGTCAGAACACTCCCACCAATGCGTATTTCGCCCTTGACCCGGAGTATCTGGCCGCGCCGGGAGAGGATTATCATAGCTTCCGCGCACTGGCCGAACGCAGCCAGTTAGCCGATAACATCAAAGACACGGCCGTGGTGACACAGGTTCCGGAACTGGGCGAGGTTTGGGCGGGACAGGTAAGAGCCCAGGGCTGCGAACCAGGAGCCGCGCCGTGCAAATGGTCCGGCTTTCAGCTTGCGGACTTTGAGCGGTTGAGGGCGGAGTTTGGCGTGGATTGGGTGCTGGTGTCATACCCTCAGCCGGCTGGTCTGGCCTGCCGCTGGCACAACGATGCCCTGTCAGTGTGCCAGATACCTTAAAGACAGGGAGCCGCAGCCGGTTCCACGCCGGTACAATTCATGTATTGTTTCATGTTAATTTTGAAAGGTTAGCCGCCTGCGGTTTTGGCTTCTCGCCAAGATGCCGTAATTGCTGACCACTGTTCACTTTGAACTGACCACTGTTCCGGCATGGAGACCGGATCATGATCAATCTTTCCCAGAGACTGATTCTCGGCTGCCTGCTGGTTACCGTCCTCGTGGCAGGGCTGGTGCTGACCGCGCACAACGCTCTGGCGGCGGCAGGACAGCTCCGCCTTGCGTGGATAATTGTGGCGGCGGTGGTGGTAGTCGAGGTGGGAACGGCCTATCTTGTGCTGCGGCCCATTGGGCAGTTGGCGCGCGATACCCGCGGGATCGCGCAAGGCAACCTCGAGCACCGCGTGGAATGGAGCAGCCGCGACAGCTTTGGGGTGATTGCCGCGGAGCTGAACCGGATCGCGGTGCGGTTGCGCGAACTGCGCGACTCCGATGCCGGACGGCGGCAGATGGAGTTTCAACTGTCCGATGCTGTTCTGCAATCGATCTTCGAGCCCATCATCGTGACGGACGGCAAGGGGCACGTACTGAAGGTGAATCAGGCGGCCGCCGATCTGCTGGGCGAAGCAGCCACCGACCGCATGGCGCTCGCCAATACACCGGGCGGCGACAAGATTCTGAGCGCCATCCGCAACGCGGTCGCCATGCAGAAGGCAGTGGCCACCGAGGACGAAGCGTCAATGCTTCCCATGCGTATCGGCAAGCAGGAGCGGAGCTATCGTTTGCGTACCACGCCCATGCGCGACTCGGAAGGAAGGCTGCTGGGCACGGTGACCACGTTGGAAGACGTAACCAGCCTTCAGGATACTGACCGCTTCAAGACGCAGTTCATCAGCGTGGCCAGCCGCAAACTGCGCGACCCGCTTTTGCAATTGCGCCGCGGCCTCTACGCTCTCGGCCAGGGATTTGGGGGCGAGTTACTCCCTTTGCAGGCGGAGCTGGTGGCCGCGGCCAGCCACGAGAGCGAGAAGCTGGACGACCTGATGGGCGACTTGATTGAAGTGTCGGAGCTGGACGCTGGGCGGCGCGAATTCACGCTCGAGCGGCTGCGTCCGTTGCAAGCCCTGAATGAGGCCCGCGACCGCTTCTGCGACGACGCGGCGCAGAAACACATTCGCGTAGATGTCAAAGCCTACGCAGATTTGTCGTTTGTGCAGGCGGACCGGCGTGCGCTGCGCTCGATCCTGGACAACCTGCTGTCGAATGCTATTCGCTACACGCCGGCGGATGGCGAGATACTGCTGACCGCCGAAGAGGTCAAAGACTTTGTACAGTTCACGGTGCGCGATACCGGCCGGGGGATCGAGGCCGACCGGCTGGGCAACATCTTCGATCGCTTCAATACTTTCTCCGAACGCGGCTCCGGACTGGGCCTCGCGCTGGCGCGGCGGCTGGTCGAGCAATCGGGCGGTCAGATCGCCGTCGAGAGCCGGCTGGGCCACGGAACCACCTTCCGGTTTACGCTTCCCGTAGCGGCCGTGGCTGAAGTCCGCTATCCCGTCGAGGTGGGCTGACGCATGGCAGAGATCACACTGGAACGCAAACCGGATGCCGCCAAGCTTCGCATCTACATTGGAGCAGCGCCGGGCGTAGGCAAGACATACGACATGGTCAGCGATGCCTACCGGATGAAGCACCAGCAGGGCATCGATGTTGTAGTCGGCCTGGTCGAGACGCACGGACGCGCGGATACCGAGGCCCGCATCCGCGATCTGGAGATTGTGCCGCAGCGCGTGATTCCCTATCGCGGTGTGAATCTAAAAGAGATGGATATAGACGCCATCCTCGCGCGCCATCCGCATACGGTGGTTGTGGACGAGCTGGCTCACACCAACGTTCCGGGAAGCAAGAATCGCAAGCGCTACGAAGATGTGCTGGAACTGCTCGATGCCGGCATCAACGTAATGACCGCGGTCAATATCCAGCATCTGGAAACGCTGAACGACGCCGTCAACCGCTCGGCCAACACGATCATCCGCGAGACTGTCCCGGATAACTTCCTCAAGCGTGCGGACGAGGTGGTGAACGTAGATGTGACGGTTGACGAGCTGCGCTCGCGCCTGCGCCAAGGGAAGATTTATGCAGCGGAAAAAGTGGAGCAGTCACTGGCTAACTTTTTCCGCAAGGGCAATTTGAATATGCTGCGCGAACTGTCGCTGCGCACTACCGCGGAGCAAGTGGGAAACCAGGCCTCGCAGTACCGCCGCATTCAGGGATTGGAACAAGCGCCGATTCCGGAGAAGGTGATGGTCTGCCTGAGTACGCGACCCGGCACGGAGCGCCTGTTACGCGTGGGCGCACGCATCGCCGGCCGCCTCGCGAGCAACTGGTACGCCGTATACGTCACTCGACCGGACAGCGACAAAGGCCATGGCGACCCCGAAGCCTACCATCGCTTGGAAGAATATCAGCGCATGGCACGCGATCTGGGAGCGCAAGTCGTCTCGCTCACCGACAAGAATGTCTCTGACGCGCTGATCCGCTTTGCTCAGCAGGAGAGCATCTCGCACGTGGTCTTTGGCCAGTCTGCCCGCTCGCGCTGGGATGTTTTTCTGGGCGGCTCGGTGATCAACCGCTTTCTCTCCGAGGTTCGCGACGTGACTGTGCAGGTGGTGCCCATGCAGACGCAAAAGCAGCTTCGCCGAGCTTGAGCCACTGTGCAAAATTGTGATTCAATGCGGCGGTCTGATTTTCGGCTTCACGAAATTCCTCTGCCGGGAGTTATTTCGTCATTGAAATCTCGAGGCCAATGTCGGCCTCCACAATATCAACCTTGCTGAAGTTTGCCTGCGCCAGCATCTGCTGAAACTGGCCCTTGGTGTATGCCCTTTTGAGCAGCATCACCTTGAATGCCAGCTTGGTCAGAATCCTGTTGACCGAGGATAACGCCATCCTATTCACATGGCGGTTGATCACTTCAGGCGAAGCGTCTCCCTTAAGATCGATGAGCAAGCCGCGGCCTCCGGGCCTCAGCACGCGGCACATCTCCTGCAAGGCGGCCACGGGCTGCGCAAAGTTCTTGAAGGCCGCGCGGCAGAGGAGAAAATCGAAACTATTGCTGGGGAAGGGCAAGTTGGAAGCCGAACCTTGTTTGAACTCCACCTTGACGCCTGCCTCCGCAGCCTTCTTTGCTGCTATTTTGACGAAGGTGTGACTGAGGTCGAGACCCGTGATGTTATAGGAACCAAGCTTTGCCAGCTCGATGCAAAAATATCCTGGCCCCGGCGCGACTTCGAGAACCGCGCTGCCTTGCGGGAGCTGGCTGGAAACTCGCCGCGCAAGCTCAACAAATTCTTTCATCATCTCAGCGGTGTTGGCCGCGTACCACTTGGCGACCATGCCTTCCATGCCGCTATCCTGGCGTGGTTTGGGCATTGCAAGTGTTGTCATTGTGTTTTCTCCGTTTCATTGGGCGAGCATGATGACTCAGAAACTGCGGGACAAAATCAAGGGTTGTGCCTACTCGCAGAAGACTCGCACCTTGGTTGCATTTCCCTCTTTGCCGTTGACATCTACGGTGAGGTCTTCAAGGTGGTCGATGAGCTCCTCGAGATTTTCCGGCTTGATTTGCGAAAGTGTCAACGGCACGCCGTGCCGGTTGAGGGCGTCATCGAGCTGCTGATGGGCTTGAGCGGGAATCAGGCTGGCTAGACGCACACCTGCGCGCAGCAATTGCATGGGCACGCGAACGTTGACCGAGGTGGAACCTTTGATGCCGGTCATGGATTCATCAGCCTCGACGAGCACACGCAGATATTTTGCGCGAGTCTTGACGGTGGGGCCGGATGAGGAAGATGAGGATTCGCCCACGGCGGCGCTTGGGTCCGGTTCCATTGCGGCGATCAATCGTTCGGCCTCGTCGGCGGTAATTTTTCCCGCGGCCAACATTTCCAAAATTTGACGGCGATTCTCGTTCATACGATTCCTCTCTACTGATGGTTGGTCAGTAATGCGAAGTTTAGGCAGCGGCCGGTTTGCATTGCGACCGCTATAGGACTCGAACCAGAATTTGTGTGCCGTGCGCGCTGACGTGGACATGGGTTCCGGGCAGGCTGCACACGATGTCCCAGAAGACCGCGAGTGCGCGCCAGACGCTGATTTTGCCGGCGATGCAGCCCGCCAGCAGTACCAAGAAGATGAACGGCGAGAGCAAAAGAACGGGAATCCACAGCAGGAACAATGGAACCCAAAGCCGGAATCCACGGCTGTAAGGACGTTGAATGTGGACGATGGCGATGTTCGGAGTCACTTGAGGGCCTCCAGTGCGCGGATGGCTTCGTCGGCGGTAATCTCGCCGTTCTTCAGCCGCTCGATCACCTCCGCGCGGGATGGTGAGGGGTCGGTTTCGACAAACTCCAATTGGCTGGCGATGCGATTGAGCCGCGCTTTGATGGTGGGATAACTGACCCCGAATGTCTGCTCCATCTCCTTGATCGAACCGTGGGAGCGCAGAAATGCCGTGATGAAAACCTGGTCGTCGAGGCCAAGGCGGGCCAGTTCAGGCAGTGTGAACTCGCCCTCGATGGCAATCTGCTTCTCCGGAATCCGGATGCGCTCGATGACCAGCGAAGCCCCTTGGGCCATGCGCAACAGGTCTTGCCAATCAGAGGCAGATTTGGAGTTTGGAGCCATCGGGTCGCGACCTCATTCTTGACTACAATGAGGACAATAATCAATTATTTTAATAAAGTCAAGTGGAAATATTAAATTTATTGATTTTAAGTTCACATTTCTAAGATTTAAATTCAATTGACAGCTCTTTTATCGCAGGGAGCCATAGCTAACGCTGGCTCGAAGGCAGAAGATCATTGCGCCACGCAGTAGTAGCGGAATGGATAAAGCTGATTGCGCGATGGATCGTGTTGAAGATAGAGTACGCAGATATTAGCGCCAATTTCTGGAAAGAAGCCATACCCACTGCTTCCTGTAATTACCACCCCATCCGCGGTGCGAAAATCGTACTTTACCAAATATCCACTTCTAGTGGAGGAAGTTTTCGTGATTAGTGCTATAGCAGGCCTACCATTGGCGATTAATAGCCGCTCTTCCCGCAAAGTCTTCAAAAACATAAATGCCGATGCTAACGCGATGGCCAAGAAAATAAATCCAATCCAAATTGGTTGAGAATCTTCCCAGGCGGCAGGATGGTTTACGGCGGGATTCGAGGGAAGGTAAAGGATAGATAAAGGATCTGAATCCCGTAAGTTTTCCCCTATCTTTTTCGGCATGGCAGAGTGACCTGTGAAGGATCTACCATCTACGACGAATGTGTAGTAAACCCGGTAGCCTTTCCCATATTTAATCTGAGTGACCACACCAGAAACTTCGCTACTCTCGCGGCGCAACGCATCTCTTGTCTGGTTTACTTGGAACCAAGCAGTAAATGCCATGCAAGCAATAAAGGCGGGGAACGCCAGAATTACCGTGAAGAGGATGACTTCCCAAACACCATCCCCCGATAAGCGCGTTCTGCGCGGCAGTCGCCCCATAAGCTCGCTGGGAATGATTGATGCACTGGCAAAAGACGGGTCGGAATCCATATTTTCACTTTCTTACTCGATGTGGTTGCAAGGCTGCGCGCATCGCTTTCAATTGAATAGCGAATCGATAACGCTGTCGACGATCACGTCGCCGGCGGCTCTCTCGCCGGGTCCAGTCCATCCACTCGCCGGAGTCGAATCGAAATCTGCTGATAGCTGCGACTCGGATGGAGTACGAACATCGGATGCGTGCACGATATGCATTAGCTTGCCGCGATCAAGCCAGATGAGGCAGCACTCCTCGCAAGAGTCGATGACCACGTTGCCGGGGCCGGCATAGAAATGGGCATCCATGGGACGATGACATTGAGGGCAGTTGATCTTGCGCTGCAAATCTTCTTTGTCCGGCGCGGCGGGAATAGCTTCGCTTCCCTGCCCTGCCCGCAACTGCTCGACCAGACTCTCCAACGCTTGCATGGCGACTAACATGCCGTGGCATCGGGTGCAGTAGACGATACGCATCTTGGCTAGCACGGCATGGACAAGAGGAGCCTGGCAGAGCGAACAGTCCTGACCGCTCGGCTCCTCGAGGGCTTGCACTCCGTCGTCGTTCCTCTCCGGAAAATAGACGCTGTGGCAGTAGTCGCACTTGAAGCTGTCCATATCCGGTTTGAGGCGCATGGGCGCGCCACAGGAGGGACAGTTCATTGGGCCTTCCCACAGTCTGGGCAGAATTTCGCGGGTTGAGGAATGGACTTTCCGCAATCGATGCAAAACTTGAAAGCGCCGGAGACGGCTGATGCAGAGTCGGCTGAAGCAGCGATAAGAACCGGAGCAGGAGCGGGCGCCTGGGATGGAATTGCACCCGGAGCGTTCATCGATGGTTTGAGCGCGTTGGACAATACCTGTGCAACGGCAGCGCCCGCGCCGAGGCCCATGCCCATGCCGGCTGCGCCACTGGTGTTGGCCGCAGACAAGTCCAGCGACTCAGCCGCTGCGTACAGCGTGTAACGACCCAGATCGCCAACCATGTTCATGCCAATGCGCTGATCGAAGACCTTCTGCAACTCTTCAGGAAGGGAGACGTTCTCAACGACGAACTGGTCCAATCCGAGACCGAGCTTGGCGAAGGACGGTTTCATTTGCTCGACGATTTTTTCACTGAGAATGGTATGGTTGGCGGCCATGTCGAGGAAGGAGAGATCGCTCGATGCAAAGACCTCGGTCATGCTGCCGATGATGGTGTCGCGCAACTGGCCTTCGAGCTCGGCGGCGAGATAACTGTCGCGCGTGCCGCTGATCTGGTTGAAGAAAATGCGTGGATCGGTAATGTGATAGGAGTAGATGCCGTAACAGCGCAGGCGGACGGCGCCGAACTCTTTATCGCGGATTGTAATGGGAGTGGCCGTGCCCCATTTCTGGTCAGTCTGGAGGCGGGTGGAGAAAAAGTAGACCTCGGACTTGAAGGGAGACTCGAAGGCCTTGTCCCAATTCATCAGATCGGTGAGCAAGGGAAGGTTGCGCGTGTTGAGCGTATGCAGGCCGGGGCCGAAGACGTCGGCGATCTTGCCTTCGTTGACGAAGGCGGCCATTTGCGACTCGCTCACGGTGAGCCGGCCACCATTTTCTATCTCCTGGTCCTGCATTGGATAGCGATAGGCTAGGATGCCGTTTTCCGGCTCATTCCACTCAATGACACGAATAAATTGCTTGCCCAGGAACTGTCCGAGGGTCATATCTTTCTCCGCCAGGAACTATAACATACGCTGTGGCTCCAATGCGTAGTGACTGAAGCCGTTGAAGACATGAACCCCTTCATTGCGGCGCTGGGGCACTCCGCGTGAGAGGGAACGAGCAAGGAAGATAGAGTTGCGCGAAAGCCTGCAAGTTATCGGCCCGCGAGATTCTCCCATACGTCTTGCGTCGCGTCGTCCGATTTCTCGCGCACGAAAACGTCGCCGGCCTTATGCCACTGTCCTAACTGCTCGGGGCCGCTGCCGTCCAAGGCTACCTTATAGGCTCCTGGCCCGCTGTCGCCCGCCGCACGCGCAAGAATGACTCCGTCGTATGCAATGCCGTTGCCTGCGATTACTGTAACTTTCTGCCCCACGTCGAACATAGAACTCCCCCCGCTAGTGAACCTTCTTACCAGCCTAACTCATTTCTCTGGAGTTTTCCCCAAGCGGCGATGATTTTGGCTGAAACTTGGCTGGAGAGGAGGGCGGCGGATGGTTGCTTACGGCAGAGGAATCCCTGGATAACGTTCGCATGATGAATCAGCAATTATTAGTCAAGGAACAGTTGGCAGTTGCCCTGTTGGACACAGATAGCCGAGAGGTAGAATCTCGTACGGGTAGTTAGTAACACAAACCTCAGAGATGCTGCGCTCTTTTCATGTTCTTGCTTATCATTGCGTGGATCAACTCGCATTACTCATGACAATCTAATTATGACTCCCAGTCTTGTACTGACGATACTGACTTGTAATGGCACTGCCGATACCCTCCGTCCGGATTACTTCCGGCGCAGACCTATGGATCGAGCTTACGCTTTACACTGTGGAAGAGAGCCATGAGCGCTGCCATCGAATTCCGCGACCTCTGCTTTGCGACTCCGCAAGGGAGGTTGTTGCTCGACACGATTTCGCTCTCGGTCGAAGAAGGAACCACCGCCGCCATTCTTGGCCGGAGTGGGTCGGGAAAAACCACGCTGCTCCGCACGGTCAATCGTATGGTTTTGCCGACGAGTGGCGAGATTCTGCTTCACGGCAAAAACATTAGCACCTTTGACCTCATCAAGCTGCGCCGTAACATGGGTTACGCAATTCAAGAGACGGGCCTTTTTCCTCACCTCACCGTTGAACGTAACGTTGGTCTAGTTTTGGAAGCGGAGGGACGCACTCGGCAGAATTGCTTACGCCGCAGTCATGAACTGCTTGAAGTCGTCGGGCTCAATCCTCCTAGCTTTGCGAAGCGCTTTCCGCACCAGCTTTCCGGAGGCCAGCGCCAGCGTGTCGGCCTGGCCCGAGCTTTGGCCGCCGAGCCCGATTTTCTTCTCATGGACGAACCGTTCGGAGCGCTTGATCCGCTGACACGTGCAGAGATGCAGGACATGCTTCGCGGCCTGCTAAGCCGCCTGAAGAAGACGGTTCTACTGGTGACGCACGATCTGGATGAGGCGCTTTATCTTGCGCACCGCATCATACTTTTGAGCGACGGCAAGCTGCTCGCCTGTCTCTCGCCGAATGAGTTCATCGCATCGCGCGAGCCGGCGATTGAAGCCTATGTGCGTGCCTTCCATCGCGGCTGGCACAATGCTGCATCGGAAACCCGGCTCCCGGAGAGAGGTGTATGAGCGCTGGTTTTCTTGAGCAATACGGTAGCGAAATTGCTACACTGACCGTCGAACACCTCTGGCTCACCGGAGCGGCCATGTTATTAGCCACCGCAATCGCCGTGCCTGCGGGCGTCTGGCTCGCCCGCTCGCCGAAGTGGGCTAAGCCAGTGATCGGGCTGACCAACATTCTGCAAACAATTCCGTCCCTCGCGATGTTCGGCTTCCTTTTACCATTGCCATGGCTGGGGGAACGCGCCGCACGCATTGCAATTGTCGCGCTCTGTGCGTATGCGCTGCTGCCAATTCTGCGCAATACCTACGCGGGAATCCGAGGCATTGACCGCTCCATCATTGAAGTTGCGTGCGCCATGGGACTCACCGACGTACAACGTTTTTTCAAGGTTGAACTTCCTCTTGCGGCACCCTTTATTCTTGCAGGCCTTAGAACCGCGACCGTTACCTGCATTGGCATTGCAACGATTGCAGCGGCCGTGGGCGCAGGCGGGCTTGGCGAACTCATTTTTCGTGGCGTTGCGTCGGTTGATAATCGTCTTGTTCTTGCCGGGGCTATCCCCGCAGCCCTGCTCGCGCTTTTGGCTGATGCTGCGCTCGGCCAACTCGAACGCTGGTTCAAGGTCCCCACTTCATGATGCGCATGCTCTCTGTTATCGTTGCTATCACGATGTGCGCGCTGCTCACATCGTGCTCTCCTCCGCGGTCGAGCTATCCCGTTGTTGGGGCGAAGAATTTTACAGAGCAAGTGATCCTCGGCGAACTGCTGGCGCAAGAGATTGAAGCCAAGTCCGATCTGAAAGTTGAACGGCGGTTCTATCTGGCGGGCAGCTACATTTGCCATCAGGCGTTAGTTGCGGGACGCATCGATGCGTATGTCGAATACACCGGCACTGCGCTCACCGCAGTCCTCAAGCAGCCTGTCGACCGCGATCCCGAGTCCGTTCTCCGCACAGTCCGACAGCTTTATGCCTCGCGATACGGCATCACAGTGGCAGATCCGCTCGGTTTCGAGAACACCTTCGCCATGGTGACCCGCGGCGACGATGCGCGGCGATTACATCTTACGACGCTGAGCCAGGCCGCAAAGTACACGCAGAAGTGGCGTCTTGGTGTGGGTTATGAATTTGAACAGCGCCCGGATGGCCTGCCAGGGTTGAGCACAGCTTACGGACTAAGTTTTGCGAGCGCGCCGCGCACGATGGACCTGGGGTTGCTCTATCGCGCGCTTATCAATCACCAAGTCGACATGATCGCTGCCAACTCGACGGACGGACCAATCCAGGCATTGGGCCTGACCGTGCTCCAAGACGACAAGCACTACTTCCCTCCCTACCAGGCTGTTCCACTGGTGCGCGACGATGCACTAAAGCGCTGGCCACAGATTCAAAACGCCCTGACCGCCCTTGCCGGGAAAGTCACAGCGGAAGACGTGCGGGCCATGAATGAGGCCGTTGACGAACAGCATCGCGATCCAGCCGAAGTGGTTCATGAGTTCCGCAGGCAGAAAGGATTCTGAAAAGTTTTGTGTCGGTGGCGTCGCGGGAGCCCGTATGCGGGAATAGCGGCTCTCAACACAAGCCGTTGCTATTCTGAAGCTCGACCAAATATGTCATTCGGACTTAGCCGCCGCTTCCGCTGACTCACATGTCGCACTGTTGCCCATGCGGCTTCAATCCGTCGCCGAACTCTCGGACGCACCTTTAACCCAGATGCGCGACCGCTCGGAAGACTTTGAGAATTCCTTGATCCCAATCCAAATCCAACACGCAACAAGCGCAATCCGCAAAAACGCAATACCGTGCCGGTCACGGAACGCTTCGAAGCCGTAAAAAGCCACTGCCACAGCGATAAATACGCCCTTAAGCGAACTTCGCCATTCGATTTTTCTCTTCGCCCAGATTGCTCCGCACACTGAACAGCGGAAGATTTTCCGTCTTTGTCGATCTGACACAAACAACGGATCACTAATGAGAATCTGCCGATTCGAGCCGCATCCCGGACACCGAGCCCTAGAAGTCGTACTGTTTTGGGGCCCTGCAGCAAGTAAAAGCTCGGCGGTCTTTCTGCGTCCATCCAAAACCGCGTAATTGAACGGCGTGTAGATGTCCTTTACTTTGATGCCGGCATCTGCCCCTCTGTCAAGAAGCACTTTTACCAACCCGACATAGCCGTTCTTAGCGGCGACACACAAGGCGGTCCATCCGTCGTTAGTTCTTGCATTAACCATCGCGCCTCCTGCAAGCAGTAGCTTTGTAACTTCGATGTCATTTGCATACGCGGCGCAATACAGCGGAGTTCTGCCTAGCTCATCGCTCGCATTGACGTCTGCTCCTCTCGCCAACAGGTACTTCACAACTCCTGCCTTGTTATTGATATTCGACGCCTCTTCCTTGCCTGGCTCAGCTTCTTTTGTTTCACCGAAATTCGTTCTTGGCGGCTTTTCCGTAGCTGATACGTTATTCCCGGTTGCTGCATAAATCAGCGGTGTCTGGCTCCCCGAATTCTTTGCGTCCACCTCTGCACCGTTATCCACCAGCCATTCCACTACTTCCAAATAACCTCTGAACGCCGCTGCATGCAAGGCCGTCCACCCGTCGTTGCTCCTGAAGTTCACATCGGCACCTTGGCTCAGCAGCAATCTCGCAGCATTCAGACGACCACCCGATGCAGCGTAATACAACGCACTCAATCCACCGTTGTCTTTGGCAATCGCATTGGCGCCACAAGCACAAAGAAACTCAACCACGTCGTCACGGCCGCAGTAGGCAGCCCAATGGAGCGGAGTCGCGCCTAGGTCATCCGCGAGATCGATTTTGGCCTCATGCGCCAGTAACACTTCCACTATGTTCTTGCGTCCACAAGCTGCCGCCCATGCCAACGGCGTGTGACTCTTCCTATCCAAAGCGTCGACCGCTGCACCGCTTTCGAGCAGGTACGTCACAACCCCGGCGTGGCCTAACGAGGAAGCACCATGTAACAACGTCGCCCTGTCCTGTCTACTTTTACTTCTAATGAGATCAGGGCTTCCCTTTAGAATTGACTCAACTAACTCCCTGTCACCGCTTCGAACTGCGTTACGCAAGGCCTCCGGTATCACCGTTCCGGATAATCCAGTCTGAATTCCACTGATTCCGAAACGCGGCCGTCGTAAACTCATTCCTCGTCCTCCGTTCGCCTGCCCACAGCATCAGCCCGCAGGAATTCTCACGTGCCTTCCGGTGCAATCCCCACTCCTGAAGTCGCAATTGACGATTGCAAACAGTCTAACGCAACACGTCAACTATGTGGGTACGCTCCCGTCCGAAGTTTTGAATCTGCTGGCAATTAGACTTTCGGCGGCCCGGCACAGAATAAACTCGAAGCAACGATTGAAAGAAAGATCGCGATGAGCCGGCTTACCTTTGCCATGGAAGACACTCATTCGATCGGTATTCGATCTATCGCAGGAGATGCTCGGATGCTGGGGATCAACTAACTTTGTGGGAGGTTGTCATGCGAATTTATAGCTTAGGTTTTGGCCGTTTCGCAAAACCGATTCTTCGCCCTGTGCTGGTTGGAACAGTAGCATCTTTTTTGTTTGCGCAAGTTGAACCAGTGCAGCAAGAGAGTGAATGTCCCGTTGCCATGAAAAACGATATTCAGCAATTAAAGGCGCAACATCCGCAAAATAAAGTTCGTAGCTGCCTCTAAATAAATACGAATATTCTTTCCCGAAAACCGTCCGATAAAGGGATGCGCATTTTTGGGAGCGAGGTCGGCCTTTCACCAAACATATGTAATCACTACACGAGGCGGCCCAGGTCTACCGTTGATGATTTCGGTTTCAAGCACAGCCTCAAAATTCTCGTCTCCATGAGGCAAATCCTTCTGTCGCAGCAACGCATCAATATGTTTCCCGTCAGATAAATAATTACTTGCTGCAATCGTTCCGTTTTCCGCTATGCCTGCGCATACGATGACAATCTGTTCGGTCGTGGGGTCACGAAATCGGGCAACAAGACCAAAGTCGCGGTTCATCTCAGAAAAGGGCGTTAAGGTATTAATTGCCCATCTGTTGTTGAGGTTTGTGCGGTCCTGGATTTCGAAAACATGAGTTCCTGTTCGAACAAAGTGAAAGCGTAAGGGATCAGTCAAGCGCATAGTCCAGGGGTTGTTGAAGGCGGAAATGAGAATGATCGGTCCTTTCAACAGGTCCGACAAGGTGGTATCTACCGAGGACTGAATGATGCTCGTTTTGTTGTAATTAGACAGGACGTGCTGAAGTCTGGAAATTGCCATTGTATCCGCGAGAGCTACAGGATCTCTGTACAAGGGATGCTCTCCCACATTTGAAGTGGCGGTGCCGGTTTCAAGGTGATGTTCGAGAACCTGAACAGAGCCGACAGAGATTAATACCGGACCTTCGGCATCCACTGTTGGTTGCCAAAATTTGTCGAAAGAAGTCTTGTGCGGCAAGAGCATTCCAGCCGTGATTGCGGTGGCCGCAACGGTAGCCACAAGGATGCCCACGCGGCCTCGCCAAATGACGCGGTGCGGAGAATGTTCAGGAGCACGCTCTATCTCCAGGACCGGCCCAACCACCGGAGTCGGGACTTTCAGCGGCAGAGGCTCGGGATTCTCCGCCGCGTTCTGGGCTGCATGGAGCTTGAATTCCGGGACATACGAACCAGGGCGCAACTCGATGCGAAGCTCATTGTGATGCTCTGACTCGTAGTAGTACTGGGCAAGGCGCCTGCGGACTTCACTTGCCGTCACCCGAACGATCGGGTCCTCATTCAAATCGTATTTTGGCGCACGGCCAAAGGCCTCGATGCCAATGTTGCGCTCCTTCAGATCGTCCTGGTGACCTTGGAGCGTTTGATGCACAACATAGTTCAGGAAGCATGGATAGCGTTGACTATGGCTGAAGTGAGGACTCTTTTTCAGACGCTCCAGTTGTCCTTCAATGATCTCGGGGGCGATTGCTTGATCTGGTTGCGCTTTGCTCAGCATCATGATGATCTTGCCTTCAGAATGCGTAGGGCCCGGCTGCACGAGCTGCGCAGCCTCTCTCCTTGAACTCAAGTGTGTTCCGCGCCTGTTTGAAGCTCGTATTCTTCGCTACTCTTCATGAATTCAAAAAGCTCGCTAAGGGATACGTTTGGCAGTAGCACGTTCCCATGTTATCAAACCGGGCAGCAGGCTCGAACGGACGTTACATTGTGTCTGAAGAACAGAGCGGAGAGTATCATACTCCCTTTACTACGCGCAATCTTGATACGCATCATATTGATTACAAAAATGTTGTATGAATATTCCGGGCTCATGCAGTATCGACCCTAGACGAACGTTCGACCGTACAAATACGTTGAGCTTGGTTCAGAGAGAGTTGGTCTCCATGTTGCAGAACTCACTTTGCCAGCGGCTTGGCAGCTCAACCAACACGGACAACTGGCGCCCGGTTCTTCCCTACCTGGATGGGCTGAGGGGTGTTCGCGACCGCTTCGATCATTTGAGTCCAAGTGGACCGAAAATCCAAAATGCAAACCGCAAGTTCGGCCATGGCCGCATCGGCTCCGAAACCGCAAAGAAGGAATTCGGAGCATGTGGCGACTTGCGGAGCGCAGTCGACCGGCATTTCCCAGACGCCGGCCGCACATTTGAGAGATGAGGTTGATTACCACCACTGATCGACCCCCCGGCGGATGAATGGCGAGTGTGCGCAACTTCACCACAGAATCAGGGCAAGCGAATGCAATGCGATTGACCACAACAGACTGTTTGCGAAGTCCACACCAGAATTTGCCGGCACTGGTCCGGCGATCAATCAGCCAGATCTTTTGTCTATTTACATATCGCCATCTTCACTCTTTTCGACGGCAAAACACCCGCTGATCAATATGGATGGACAACATGGATGATGGATGGACAACGAAACACAAAAGGGAGAAAGTATGCAACGAAAGTTCAGTTTGGCATGTAAACGAGGCCTCAGGCGCCCATTGACTGGGTACTTCGCGGTGTTCGCTTTGCTGCTTGTCCTGCTCACAACAAATGCGTATGCGCAGCATGTAGCCAATCCATTTGTTGGCGCCACGCAATACCTCAACCCCGACTATACGAGCGAAGTCAACTCGGCAATCGCAACCGTGCCAGCCGGTTCCACGCTGGCACAGCAGATGGCCACAGTTGCAACCTATCCGACAGCGGTGTGGATGGATCACATGGGAGCCATTGCTGGCCCCAACAGCGGGCGTTTGACCCTGGCGCAACACATCACTGCGGCGCTTGCTCAACAGACGGGCACCCAGCCGGTGGTGATGGAGATTGTGATCTATGATCTGCCGGATCGCGATTGCGCGGCCCTGGCCTCGAATGGCGAGATCAGCATCGCCGGCAACGGCACCTTGACCGGCATTCAAGAATACGAGCAAGACTACATCGCACCGATCTACAACACGCTCGCACCCTATGCGTCCAATTCAAATATCCGCTTCGTGCTGGTGATCGAGCCGGACTCTCTTCCGAATATGGTGACTAACACGGGCATTGGCGGAGCAGCGCCGATAGCGAACTGCGTTGCAGCCAATAATAGCCAAACCTATGGGCAGGGCCTTTCAATGCAAGGCGTGTATGTTGAGGGAATTCAGTACGCTCTCAACACATTTCACCAGCTCACCAACGCCTACCAGTATCTTGACATCGGTCAGTCGGCGTGGCTCGGCTGGACCACAAACATGGCAGCCGCCACACCGTTTTATAGTCAAATCGTTAAGGGCACAACGGCTGGCTATGCCTCAGTGGATGGGTTCATCAGCGATACGGCCAACTACGTTCCTGTCGTGGAGCCGTACTTCACCGGGCCAACTGAAAGCATCGGCGGCAATGAAGTCGAATCATCGACCTTCTTCCAGTATGATCCGGACCTGGATGAGCTGGATTATGTCCAGGACATGTATAACTCTCTGACGGCGGCTGGATTCCCTTCTACCGTTGGATTTCTAATCGATACATCTCGCGATGGTTGGGGCAATTCAGCTACTCGTCCCACCGGCCCGAGCAACAGCACCGTTCTCAACACATTTGTCGACGCCTCGAAGCTTGACCAACGGCCTGTCCGCGGCGTCTGGTGCAACATTGCAGATTCCGGGCTGGGTGTACCGCCGATGGCGAACCCCGTTACAACTCCGGCCTTTGCGAACCTTGAAGCCTACGTCTGGATCAAGCCTCCGGGAGAGTCGGACGGCAACTATCCGGGCAGCACATACGGGGGCGTGACTTCGACCACCGGCGATCCGAACTGCAATCCGGCAAACACCAATCCGCTAGCCGGCGGCGCAACGGATTCATTGGCGAACTCGCCGCAGGCTGGTATCTTCTGGATTCCCGAGTTCACCATGTACGTGCAGAATGCGTATCCAGTGGTTCCTGCCAGCACCAACCCCAATCCCACCTTTATCATTGGTGCGTCTGCCGCGACTCTTTCGATTGCTCAAGGCAGCAACGCAACGGACGGCATCACTATCACGGGTGAAAACGGCTTTACTGGGAACGTTACCTTGGCTGCAACAGGGCTGCCGAGTGGCGTAACGGCGACCTTTGCTACCAATCCAACCGCCGGCTCCAGCAATCTTACCCTTACGGTCGGCAGTACGGCCACGGCCACTACTACCCCTGCGACTATCACCGTAACCGGAACCTCTGGCAGCTTGACGGAGTCCACCACCATTGCGCTCACCATCACAAATGGGAACGGCACGCTGCCCGGCGACGGCATTCTCGGCGCTGGTGTGACACCTGCTGTGTCGGTGTGTGGCATCAACTCGACGGTTCCGATTCCTGCTTATGGGATTGCGGACTACTACACCTTCCAAAACAACGAGTGGAATTCCACAGCGACGCAGTGTGCCTCGGTAAGCGGCTTTGGCTTCGACCTGACCACAGCTAACTTCGATCAAGATGCACTGGGCGCCCCTGGAGAGTACACGCCAGCAACCTACCCATCCATTTACTGGGGTTGCCATTGGGGGAACTGCACCACGGGCAGCACTTTGCCAATTCAGGAGAGCGCGCTCACCTCGTCCACCAGCAGCGTCAGCACAGTTGAGCCTTCCGGCTTCAGCAACGATGTTGCGTATGACATCTGGTTCAATCAAACTCCGACTGTGCTTGCTGCTCAGAATGGCCAGCCTAACGGCACCGAGATCATGATCTGGATCAATTACGCCGGCCCACGGAGTCCGTTTGGCACACAAGTGGGAACGACAACGATCGACGGCACGAGCTGGCAAGTATGGACCGGCCGCCAGACTTCGTGGAATATCATCTCCTATGTTCAGGTCCCGGGCAGCACGGTAGCAAGCAACCTGAATCTGATGCCGTTTTACCAGTACGCCACAACGCAGAGCGTAAACGGTTCGGCGGTATTGGAGCCGTCCTGGTACCTGATCGACATCGAATTCGGATTCGAGATCTGGGATGGCGGGCAGGGTCTTGCACTCACCGGCTTCTCGGCCTCCGCAACCTCCACGACGACTACCAACCCCGCTCCAGTGATTAGCTCCCTCAGCCCCACCTCTGGTGCGGCCGGATCGTCGATCACCATCAGCGGATCAAACCTCGGCTCGTCGGACACCGTGAGCTTCGGAAGCACGGCAGCAACGATTACGTCTTCATCAGCAACTTCACTCACTGTCATGGTGCCCAGCGGTCTCGCGGCCGGCGCATACAATGTAACCGTCACGGCAAGCGGATCAACCAGCAATGCTGAAACCTTCATGGTGACAGAAACCACGCCGATCCAAACCGTCGTGGTCGCGTCCAGCAGCTTGACCGTTGCTCAGAGCTCCACCATCACGGACGCCATCACGGTCTCTGGATTCAGCGGCAGTGCAACGCTTGCTGCATCCGGTCTTCCCGCCGGCGTAACCGCCAGCTTTGCAACCAACCCGACAACCAGCACCAGCGTGCTTACGGTGAGTGCCAGCAGCACGGCCACATCCGGCGTTTTCACCATCACCATAACCGGCACTTCCAGTTCTCAGACAGCTTCCGCCAACATCACACTCTCGGTGACACCTTCGTCTTGCATCGTCACCTCAAGCGGCTGGTCCACCAAGGGCAATCAGATCATCGATCCCAACGGAAACACCTTCCGTATCGAAGGCATCAACTGGTATGGCACGGAGACATCCTCCTATGTCTTCCATGGCCTTTACGACCAGGACTACAAGGTCCTGCTTAACCAGATCAAGAGCTCGGGATTCAACACCGTTCGTATCCCGTTTTCGCAGCAGGCCGTTGAAACCAATCCCAACGTCGCCGATCAGATCAACACCTCCAACGGCATGAACGCGGGGCTGACAAATCCTACTTCGCTGGGAGTCCTGGACTCTGTGATCGAATACGCGGGGTCGATCGGACTGCACGTAATCCTCGACAACCACAGATCCGAAGCCGGCAATAGCAACGAAGCCAACGGCCTCTGGTATGACACCTCGGCGGGTTATTCCCCCGCTCAGTTCGTCACCGATTGGCAGACAATGGCCACGCGGTATAGCGCTCCACAGTTCAGCGTCAATGGTGTGCCCATTATCATCGGCATGGATCTCCGCAATGAACCGCACTTGTTGCCTGACTACAGCCAATCGCCTCTCGGCTCCTGCTGGACCGGCGATGCCCAGGTGCCTGGCAATTGCGCAACCAGCAACACGACACAAAACTGGCCTGTTGCCGCGGAAGCCGCGGGCAATGCAATTCTGTCTATCAACCCCAACTTCCTGATCTTTGTGGAAGGACTAGACTGCTACAACAACGTATCCTCCAACTCGCTTTCTCCGAGCTATCTTCCATGCGACTGGCAGGGCGGTAATCTGCAAGGCGTAGCGAACTACCCGGTTGTGCTGAATGTGCCCAACAAGGTGGTTTACTCGGCGCATGATTACGGTCCGGATTGCGGCTATACCCAGCCTTGGGAGACCAGCAGCACGACGTACGCCACGCTGGAGCAAGTTTGGAACACTAACTGGGCTTACATTTCCACGCAGAACCTGGCTCCCGTGTGGATCGGCGAATTTGGCGTCGATCACGATGGGGACGAGACTCCGTCAGGCAATGGCAGCAATGGACAGTGGTTTACGTCGCTTATTCAATTCCTGGGATCCAATCCGAATATCAGTTGGAGCTACTGGGCATTCAACGGCGAAGACCAAATGGGCCTGGAGAACAGCACCTATACTGGAATTGAATCTCCAGACGGCCAGACAATTCTGTCAGATTTAACTACAATCCAAACCCCAACCAGCACCCCCGCGTCAGGAGGCTCGACAACATCGCCAAGCTTCACGCTCACTGCCGCACCTACCAGCCTGTCGATCGTGGAAGGCAGCAGCGCCACTGACACCATCACGGTAATCGATGCGGGCTGCTTCGACGGCACAGTTACATTCGCAGCGTCTGGCTTGCCCAGTGGAGTTACTGCTTCGTTCAGCGGCAACGTGCTTACCTTGTCAGCCAGCAGCACAGCTACAGTGGGCTCCTCTATTGTTACGATTACCGGAACCTCCGGAAGTCTGACAGCAACCACAACTGTCGCTCTCGCGGTTACCGCGCAGTCCGTTCCCAGCTTCACGCTATCGGCATCTCCCGCGAGCCTGAGTCTGGTTCAAGGTACCAGCGGCACCAGCACGATCAATGTAACGCCCGTGAACGGATTCACCGGCACAGTCACCTATGCCGCATCCGGATTGCCGAGCGGAGTCACTGCCGCGTTCAGTGACAACGTGCTTACTCTGTCAGCCGGCAGTACGGCTACGGTGGGCTCCTCTATTGTCACGATTACCGGAACCTCCGGAAGTCTGACAGTAACCACAACTGTCGCTCTCGCAATTACCGCGCAGTCCGTTCCCAGCTTCACGCTCTCGGTATCTCCCGCGAGCCTGAGTCTGGTTCAAGGCACCAGCGGCACCAGCACGATCAATGTAACGCCCGTGAACGGATTCACCGGCACAGTCACCTATGCCGCATCCGGATTGCCGAGCGGGGTCATTGCTTCGTTCAGCAGCAACGTGCTTACCCTGTCAGCCAGCGGCACGGCTACAGTGGGCTCCTCTCTTGTCACTATTACCGGAACCTCCGGAGGCCTGATAGCAACCACCACTGTCGCTCTCACGGTGACGCAGCAATCGTCTGGTATCTCGTGCCATGTGACCTATTCGGTCGTCAGCCAGTGGACGAGCGCATTCAGCGCAACTCTCACCGTTGCCAACACTGGAACCACAGCCTGGACTAACCCGACGCTGACTTGGTTGTTCGCAAATGGCCAAGTCGTCTCCAGTGGTTGGGGCGGCACACTTACACAGAGCGGTTCAGTTGTCTCGATTGCGGGCCTGAACTATGGCAACCCCATTGCAGTTGGGACCAGCGACTCGAATATCGGATTTAACGCCAGCTGGAACAACACCACCAACGCAGCACCCACCTCGTTCGCCATCAACGGAACGATCTGCAATTAATTCGATACCGCTGACTGAGTAACACTACACATGAGAGCGAAGGCCGGACTATAGCCCGGCCTTCGCTCATGTGCTTTTGGAATACTCTGCACAAGATCAAACCGCGGTCGAAGACTGACACAGCGATTGGTTCAAAAAGACCTGGCCCCGATAATTGTCGCCTTTGAAGCGCCGAGCAGGTCGCCGTCCGCGGGCGCTTGTCCGGCAAAGAAGCTGCAACCGGGATCGACCTTCGAGTTCTACGTGTGCATGGCCATATCGCCGCTCAGGTGAAAGCTCCCTCTGTTGCATCTCTATACCAAAACAGATGAATCTGTTGTATCATTCCGGCATGTTTGGGCCAATTAAGCATCGTGGAGGTTCATCATGCAAATTGTCCGGAGGATTGCCCTCAAGCGTTTCTGCGCAATTGTTGCTATAACCCTGGCGACGTGCGGTCCCATTTTCGCTCAAACAAAGATAGGCCCGGTCGACCCTGGCGTACGCGGTGGCCCGGCGGGCGCTGGCGGTCCGCTGCACGGTCTTACCGCAGACGAGACCGCGTTCTTTCAGGATGGGCAGACCAGGTTCGCTGAAGTTGAGGTGGTGGCCAATGGCGCAAACAATGGCCTTGGTCCCCGCTTCAACTCGAACCAATGCCTCTCGTGCCACTCACAGCCGAGCGGAGGCGGCACAAGCCCATTGCAAAATCCTCTAATCGCAGTTGCTGCGTTGAATGGGGCAAAGAATATGATCCCATGGTTCATCACGCAAAATGGCCCTGTCCGCGAAGCGCGGTTTAAGCTGAACTCCAATGGAACCAGCGACGGCGGAGTGCATGCTCTGTTTGTGATTACCGGCCGAAACGACGCTCATGGTTGCAACATCGCCCAACCCGACTTCCTCCCCGCTGGCAATCCGGTTACGGGTCAAGGCGGTAACTCGAATATTATTTTTCGCATCCCGACTCCGGTGTTCGGCACAGGTCTCATTGAAGCAATCTCCGACTCGGCCATCCTTGCAAATATGAACGCCAACGCTTCCGAGAAGTCGGCACTGGGCATCTCCGGTCACCCGAACGCAATTATCAGCGGAACTGCGAACCTCAGCGCAAACGATGGAACCATTACCCGATTCGGCTGGAAGGCACAAAACAAATCCCTTCTCATGTTCGCGGGCGAGGCATACAACGTCGAGATGGGAATCAGCAATCAGCTATTCCCGCAAGAACGCGACGAAACGCCAGGCTGTATCTTCAACGCAACGCCTAACGACACAAACAACTTTACGACGCCTCCTGCAATCAACCCCACTTCGAACACGGCAGTCATCTCCGACATTGAAGCGTTTGCAAACTTTATGCGCATGCTGGCCCCACCCGCCCCAGCTCCTGCCACTCCCTCCAGCGAAAATGGACGCGCCACTTTTGTAAAGATAGGCTGCGCGCACTGCCATACACCCTCGTTCACCACGGGCAAGATGATTGCGAGCGGTTCCTCGACTGTGCCGAGCGTCGCGCTTTCAAATCAAGCGGCAAATCTCTACTCCGACCTTCTCGTCCACCACATGGGCAAAGGCCTTGCCGATGGCATCACACAAGGCAGTGCAGGTCCCGACGAGTTCCGGACAGCTCCCCTCTGGGGCGTAGGTCAGCGTTCCTTCTTCCTGCATGATGGACGGGCCGATAACCTGCTAGACGCAATTAGGGCTCATAAGAGCCAAGGCAGCGAGGCGAATAAGGTTATCCAGCATTTCGATAGACTGCGCACTTCGGAGCAGCAGGACATCATCGATTTTCTGCGGTCGCTCTAGCGAGTAGAGCGACTCAAACGCAATGCCCGAATTTCAGCTTAGGACAGTCACGTTCCAGTTTGGGCCGGGACCTGAAATTCGAAGCATGCGGCTGCTCGATCGCACCGTTTACGAGTCACTATTTTTAAGTAGGTGTGACTGGATGGTGAGGGCGGCACTCCTGTCTGCATGCACGGTCAGTTGACGCCACATCACCGCCTAATTCGGCTCTGATGCCATTTTTGAGGTGGAGAACCGGGCCCCGTGCTGCGGTGGAATCAGAATGAGCAGAAAAGGCCTTGGTCAGGCACTTCTAGAGGCGTTCACGCTGCTGACGCTTTCGGCAAATTGAACGGCCGATGGCAAGACGGCAAATCGAACCGCGGAGGACAAAGGAGGATGGATACGTGTCGGCGTAATTGACTTGGAGGGCTCTCGATGAGGGGGAGGCAAAAATGGCGGTGAATCTTCCGGCTCTTCTTTCGCAAACGCTGGCCTTTCGGGGCAAACATTCTCTTGACCTCGCAATTCGCCTTAGAGTGATACTATTCCTCTGGACCGCTATCGAAGAAAGAGATTCCGGCTTGAGTGTGTGTATGCGAAATCGGGTCGCAATATTTTTGACATTCCTCGTTCTGTTTGCCTGGTGCCGTCCGGCCAGTGCGGAGGATGTGTTGAAGCTCGTCGATAAAGTTGCCAAGAAGAGCACACTCGATCAGCCTGGAACGCATCCTTTCCACCTTCGCGCTACGGTCGCGCCCTCGCTTGAACGGGACAAGGGATCGAACCGTACTGGAGAGATCGAGATATGGTGGAAGTCGCCGGGACAATACCGTCGCGAACTGCGCGCCCCCGGATTTCATCAGGTTGAGATTGTGAGCGGCGAACGCGTCTGGCAAAAAAATGAGGGCGAATATATGCCTGAGTGGTTGGACGCTGTTGCACGTGCGCTGTTGCATCCGCTTCCAGCGGAGTCGGCCGCCATGCATGGCGAAGCGCCGGAACTGACGAAGACGATGTTTGGGAGCATCTACCTGAATTGGGAGAAGCCAGTCCCCATGGACATGCAGCTCTCGAAGCAGGTTGTGGCCATTTATGAAGCTACCGGGCTCCTGTTCTACGATGGCGGCCTGGGCTGGGGTGCGTGGTTCCGTGACTATGCCAACTTTCATGGCCGTCAAGTTCCACGGATGGTCACGTACGGCAGCCCTGAGGTGAAGGCGACAATTGTGTTGATGGAGGATCTGCCATCCGTTCCTTCTGACTGGTTCGATGCTTCTGCGCCGAATGGCGACCCTCACCCGATCGCACTAATCGCAGTTGAGACGACTGATCTCTCCACCGATCTGGCAGAACCGCCTCCTGCCCTTGTATGGCCTGATCCGCCTAATACCCGAGCCTCCGGGGTCATCTGGACCGATCTCGTGATCGACCGGGAAGGCCACATTCGGGAGCCGTTCTATACGATATCCGACAACCCCGCCCTGAACGACTTTATGCACGACTATCTCGTGGGCTTGCGCTTCAAGCCGGTGATTCGCGATGGGCAGCCGGTCGAGGTCGTCCGTCACGTCGTGCTTCATTTCGATCTGGGCAAGCAGGCGGAGTTGAAGAGGCTCCCAGTTCAATAAATCGCAGGCGATATGCTCGACTCTACTTGATTAATAGGTCGCCAATCCTGACAGAACCCTGCTTTTGCAAGTCCTGTCCGGATTGCCGGTCAACCGACCGCGACTGTGAGTTCACCTCTTATCCGCCTGCGGAAGAGTGGATTCTTTGGGCTCGGCTCTAATACATCGCGGAGACTTGCATTAACCTTCCTGCGGGGGAACCTGGGCCTTCGGCAGCAGCAGCCAGAGCACCGCAACTATCCCGATCAGCGCCAGAGAGGCGGCAGGCCGGTAGTAGGCCATGGGAATCGCTGTGAGATACGCTATCTATTGGCCCCAACTTGCGTGCGCGGGTGCCGCAGTCTGCGATCACACCTGAATCCACAGCACCATATATCCGAGCCCCGGAAAAATGCTGACTGCAGTGTAGAGCGCGGTGGTGAACAACGACAGCCCCTTGATGCCGATCCAGTCAGACACAAACGGAAACAGCGAGAGGCAAAAGAGAAACACCAGGTTGGTCCACAAAATACCGTGGCTGACCGTCTCCATCTCGTCGACGAGATAGTGATGCTTCACGCAGTAAATTCCGATCTGCACGACGGTGAGCGGGTAGAGGAAAATGGTGGGCAAAACCACGAGCAGACCGGCTAAGCAGTCTGGCCCTTACGTTCAGTTCCGCCGCCATAATGGTTATGATGACCGCTATGACATCGTGGGAGGAGCCACATGTCAAACGAGAGTTCACCCCGAGTGGATAACGACGAGATGTGACGAACACGCCGGTGCAGCTTGAAAGCTATCCAATACCGAATGGAAGTTTCACACTGAATGGCTTGTGGAGAAAATCGCGAGTGCTAAAACGGTGTGCAGGCTTTTCATTAAGAACCTCTTCCTAACTAGGATGCTCACGAGACAAGTCATGTTATTCCGTTTCCGATTGAATGACCGGCAAATAGGAAGTGACGTGAGCTGAGACAGGTCGGGTGTCTTTCGGAGTTATCGGCCGAGATCGCCGCGATGCCCTTGCGCTTGCATCTCGACGGAGCGGGCCTTCGGAATTGACGGCTCCTTTGCGAGGTAGATAGATCATGATCCAGGGGTCTGGACCGGGTGTCAGCGTGCCTTACGGAATTTACTTTGAGATCAACAGAAGCAGGGATTCGCCGCACTGGCTGTAACTGCTTCCCCCGCCGCCTATCAAGGTTTCGTTGCCAGGAGTGACGAAAGTGCTGGGTCCGTCGTTCCAGTTACAAGTATCTGTGACCCGGTACCAGTTGGTGCCTGTAGGCGGCAGCGGCAAGATAAAAGTGACACCACCCGACCACCCGTTATAGGCGATGTAGATTGAGTTGGCGTCTCCGAAGGAAGAACCGTTAATCGTATAGGCGAGTGCGTGGTTATTCGCGTTGTTCCAATAGCCAGCATCAGCGACTGTTCCGCTCGGCTCGTACCATGCCACCTGATCGGAGGTGTACCAGGTCACCGGACGAAGCGCTGGATGCGCCAAGCGAAAGGCAATAATCCGCTGAGCAAAATTGAAGAAGTTAGACTGGTCCGTGCTCCAACTAAAATTCAGCCAGTTCGCGGTCGAGTCAAGATTATAGGCATTGTTGTTGCATTGAAGTGTCCGCAAGTGCTCATCACCTCCCTGGATCAACGGCGTGCCAGCCGATAACATTTCGAAGGCCATCCCCGTCCGTGCGGCGCGGCGCTGATCCGCTGCTGCTCCTCCTTGATCCCAGCTATAGTTTGTACCCGCTCCACCGTTGGACGGGCCGTATGGCCAGGCCTGATTATTGTTGGAACCATTGCAAGTATAGACATCGTTCAGCGTCAAGCCATCATGCACATCTATGAAGTTGACGGAATTCCAGGGCGAACGGCCATTCGCCTGAAACAAGCTTGACGAACCGGAGAGATTGGTTGCTTCCTGCCCGATGGAGATGCCCATGTTGCCGAGCTCGTTCTGCGCTTGCCGCATGGTGTCTCGAAAGACACCGTTCCATTCGGACCAGCCTTGAGGGAATCCGCCCAACTGGTAGGAGTTGCCGCCTATTGCCCAGGGTTCGGCAAAGAGGTCAATTCCTTTGCCTCTTGCTGCCGGACGCACCGTAAATTCTGCCAGGATACGATTGATCGCGACGTTCAGATCCGCCGCATCGAAATTAAATCCACCGTTCGGACAGTTTGGCGCAGCGGCCTGATAACTTCCATTCAGACAGCTATTGCCCAGCACCGGAGCGAGGTCGAGACGAAAACCATCAGCGCCCATGGTGTTAGTCCAATAGGCCATCGAATCAATAATCAGGTTCTGCGCAACCGTGTTATAGGTGTTGTAATTGGCGCCGGTCCCGGTGTTGTCGTAATAATACTGATTGCCTGCGCTGAGCTCGTAATAGGTTGTGTTGTCCAGTCCGCGCCAGGAGTATATGGTTGCAGTGGTTGGATCGGAGCCGGTCCATGTACCGCCTTCGGCGGTATGGTTATACACGGCATCCATGTACACTTTGATGCCGGCCTTGTGAAATGCCGCCACCATGGCTTGGAATTCGGCCGTCGGTCCACCTGGCGTTTTATTGTAGGCGTAGCGGCGATCTGGAGCGAAGAAGTTCTCGGTCATGTAACCCCAGTAATTCTGCTCTGCATCCGAGTTCGGAATTACATCGTTCTCGTCGTTCTGCGTCTCCTGGATGGGCTGGAACTCAACCGCGGTGACGCCGAGACTTGCGAGGTAGCCGGCCTCGAGTCCGGCTCCGTAATAGGTACCCTGATAGGCCGTTGGGATCTTCGGGTCCTGCTTGGTCAGACCGCGAACGTTGACTTCATACACGACATCGTCCTTTTGCGCCCGCGTCGGTTTGGCGCCGGTGCTTTGACCGCTCAAGGTCAGCACAATCCCCTTCGGGGCGTAAATACCGCTGTCGATCGCCCGATAAGATGCCCCGGACGCAAAGATGTTTCCATTTTGATTGGATGCGTTGAGGGGATCCTGGCTGATCTCGAGCGCGTATGGATCAAGCAGGAGCTTATTCGGATTAAAGCGGTTGCCGCTGGCATCGACATCCGAGATGAAGCCCACCGAAGACCCTTTCGTCCAACCAGCGCTATAGGGCCAATTCGGGCCCCAAGCGCGATAGCCGTAGTAAACCGTTCCCGTAATTCCCGCCGCATGGACGGCCGAAACCGGAACCGTCACCGTCCAAACGCCACCACCAGTCGGGCTTAGAACATACGTCGTCGACTCCTGCACTCCATATCCGCTCGAAAAAAGGTACAGCATCATATATGTGGCTTGCGACGAATAAACTCGAAATGTGATCCCAGTCCCTTGTGCGTTGTAACTTGCGCCAAGGCTCATGCTGTTGATTGCCGAGTGGGCCGGAGTCGTCGTGACAAAAGCAACGCTGATGCATACCAACACAGTGGCGAGTACCTTTGAATATTTCATTTATATTGCCTCCAATTTGCTATCCAGCTATAACGGGTTCCACTGAGAGCGGTGAAAAACGGGCAAACCGTGCGAAAGATCGAGACCCCAATTCGAAATACTTATATGCAACTCCGATCACTCTTGGGGGCGTAGTTTTCAGAATCATCTTGCGCCAATTCTCGTGTCCCAGGGGAGTCGTTTTTTTGTTTCGGCCGCCTGCGCCTTAGGTTCCTCCTTGGCTTCTTGTGCCGCCGCCTTGCTCGCCCCTAAAGTGGCGAACCCAGCGCCAGCACGGTAAGTATCGAGCGCGACTTTAGACCTTTTCCCCGCGAGCCACATGTAGACGGGATTGTTTCATGATTCGCGTAGCCATAGATCCTCCTTTCAAGACGTGAGTCTTGTGTCTTTCTATCCAGTAGCGGCGCGTCTGGGTTGCGGGTCTATCCAGTAGCGGCGCGTCTGGGTTGCGGGTCTATCCAGTAGCGGCGCGTCTGCCTTGTGGGATAGTGCAGTTCATTCGTGTTTCGTTTCAACTACGCGACTTCCTGCTTAGCAGAGACAGAGTTAGGGTCACAGCGATCAACCGTAGAGCGAGGCGGTTCTAAGTTTAGCTGTGCCTGGAAAAGTAGCATCTTCTGGGGCAAATGCGAGTCGCCAGGATAAAGGTTGGAAAAAGCTTACGAGCAGAGCCGCTCGGGTTGTATAGTGTTGTGAACCCGGGGCGCCAAAATTGGGGTTCGCTCCAGGAGGAGGCTCAAATGAAGACCTATGCGACAATTATCTTGATCGCATTGACGTTCGCGCCGTTAGCGGCCAACGCGCAAGCAGGTGGATGCGGCGATCCGCGGGCGCAAAATTGTAATCCGGGACAGTACCTCGACACGAGCACCGACCAGGATATTTGCCGCGCTTGTACCGGAAATACATTTTCCAACGGCTGCACGCGGAGCTGCAGCGCGTGCGGTTCAGGAACTGTCCCCACCTCCGATCACAGCAGTTGTATGGTTCCAGATGGATGCGGGGATCCGCGGGCGCAGAATTGTAATCCGGGACAGTACCTCAACACTAACGGTAACCAGGATGCTTGCATCAATTGTCCCGCAGGTGCGGTCGCCAACGGTTGCACCCGAAGCTGTACCACGTGCGGCCCTGGGAAGGTCCCAGACTCCTACCACGGCAGTTGCGTCGAGTGCGGAGCGGGGAAGATCCCTAACTCCAGCCACAGCGACTGCAGCGACTGCGGTGCGGGAACGATCGCCAACGCCGGCCATACCAGCTGTAGCGCGTGCAGCTCGAATGAGATTTCAAACTCCGACCACACCAGCTGCAGCAAGTGCAGTTCGGGAACGGTCCCTAACTCCGACCATACCAGCTGTAGCAGCTGCGGCGCAGGATTGGTCCCCAACTCCGATAACAGCAGCTGCGTCCCAACCCCAGTGGCATGGTCACCGCACTCCAAGCCCTTCGACCTGGTTTGGGACATGAACGAAGAAGACTACAACGGCCTGCCATGGAACCCGCTGTGGGCCTGGCAACTCGACAATTCCGGGGTACCTGATTTCGCCTCAATCTGCGGCCCAGCGATCAGCGGCGGCGACAGCATCAACGCTAACCTTCTCCATCAAATTTGCACTTCGCAATCGGTCACCCTGTCTACGCACTGGACACTCGGTGCATATTGCAGCGGCCTGATAAACGGGCATCTGACCTGGTCTGTGGCTTCTCAAACCGGCCTTATGTCCTATGCGGACTGGTCCGGCAACTACCATTGGTACGATTGGGACGACGGCGACTACGGCTTAAACTTCCTGGACGGCCCCGACTTGTTCCCGTTCCCGCTAGGTAAGGGCAACCCGCCGGCCAAATGCGATGGGTCTAACTGCGGCATGACAAGCAATGAAAGCTCTCTTGGCCTCGAGTTCAATGACTCAGAAACCATTGATAACGCGGGCGACCCCTGGTGGCAGCAAATGGTAAACCAGGTCGAGAACGGTAATGGAGCCAGCAATCCTACTGTCAGTCAATTTTTGACCGGCAAGACTTTCTACCCGGGCGTAGTGGTGGGGATGATCGGTATCGACGGCGTCCACGGCGGCTATGCCGAGTCGCACCCCGTCTTTGCGATTGCCCTGAAAGTCGCAGACAGCGGCGTGGTCGACAATAAGCTGACAGAGGACTGGGTCTTCTTTCTGACCAACAAAGGGAGCGGAGGCGGGTGCAGCGATACGGAATGGCATTGGCAGACAGCCAACAACACTTACTACATTCAGTTACCGGGTCACCCCGACGCCACGAGCATGGATATCAAGGGACTGAACAATGTCGGGTTCCCTGCTGTCTGGGGTTGGGGCGGAAGCAATATTATCTCGATGCCCCGCTCCGCCGACAAAGCTTGGACACTCATGAAAATCCAGAACTCCGCCTATCCTTTTGGCGTAGATGGTGAGTTTACGCTGACCTACACTTTCCCGGCCGGCAAGAGCAATCAGAAGAAACGTGCTACCCCACCCACGCTACCGGGAGAAAAGGAAAAGGAAGACAGCTTCAACGTGAACGATGTTGCCTCGCGGATCACCGACCCTGCTGTGAAAGCCAAGTTCTTAGCGGACGTGCAAGCCGCGGCCAAAGCGTTCACAAACCCTCCGCCCGGGGCGAAGAGGGTTCAGGTTCAGGTTGACACCACAGCTAAGATCGAACCACGAACGCCAGGAGCGGCCAGCCGGGGAGAGATCACACAGCCTACTAAGGTCGCGGGCTCCGTCGAGGAGCAGCGCAGTGACGCGACAAAGAAGCTTGCGGATACCTACCGGACGAAAATTCCGGCGACCGCACCGCCAAAGTGATATTGTTGGCCGATGGGGGGGCGCAACCACGGGGCGCCCCACCGAAGCTGCTTTGGTGTCGGGTCACAAGACGTGCATCGTGTTTTGTCCCAATACTTTCTTTACAGTTGATGGATGGTGATGTCGACTGGGTTCACTACGATTTTGCAAAAGTAAGTGTCCCCTGGAACTGTGAGTCGCGAGAGGGAGCGGGAGCATATCATTTCATCGATGTGACTATCTAGAATCCCATGGGCGCCTCTTTGTCGCGCGCCGAGTTTCGTCGCACGTACTTTGCCAAGGAGAAGGGGCAACAGTCTATCTTCCTCGCAACTTGGAGACGGAAATGAACGCACTGACTGCGCGGATTCTGAGATCTTCACTCTTTTTCGTCACTGTTTCTCTGTTTGCGCGAAATTCCTCCGGAGCTACGCGCGTGCATCAGTCATGGACATCCCTGTGGTTCGCCAAAGGACATCGCATGCTTTTTGGGATCTCGCCCGCCTACGTTAGCAGATCCACCCTGCTGTTACGCGCCATTATTCAGGCGATTTTGGCGCTCGTATTCCTTTCTTTCCCTTGCCTACTGTCTGCCCAGAACCCAAACGGCGCCCTTCGGGGAGAGGTCCAAGATGCGGGCGCAGCGCGAGTGGCAGGTGCTCGAGTCGTGGCGCGAGCCGCTGGGTCTTCCATTACCCACGTGGCAACAACAAACGAGCAGGGAGAATTTCGCATGGAGGGACTGCTCCCCGGTTCCTATCGCGTCACCGTAACGGCCCAAGGTTTCGCCCAAGCCACCGCTGAGGTGGACGTTGCCGTCAGCGTCGTGCGCGATATCGATGTCACGCTGAAACTAGAACACGGACAGGAGACAGTGAGAGTGCCCGGGATTCCGTCGTCGATCACGGCAGAATCGATTGACACATCGAGCGCTGTGCATGGTGGCGTAGTTGGGAGCCAGGACCTTGAATCCCTTCCGCTCCCAGCGCGCAGCTTCGCCAACATCGCCTATCTGGTGCCGGGAACTGAGCCCGTAGAGCCTTCAGATCCGACAAAGGCGCGCATTACCGCAGTCTCCACAGGCGGAAGCTCAGGCTTAAATAACGAGCTATCGGTCGACGGCGCCGAAAACTCCGACGACTGGATCGGCGGATTTCTACAGAACTTCTCACCTGACGGCATTCAGGAATTTGCCGTGCGTACTTCGAATGAGGACGCCGACACCGGCTGGACCACTGCTGGATCCGTGGTGATCACTACCAAGCACGGCACCAACGATTGGCACGGCGACGGGGCCTTCTACGAACGGGCAGCGGCGCTTAACGCCCGCTTTCCTATTGAAAATCCTGCGGAAACCTGCATCGAGGGGACCTGCGTACACAATCCCAAGCAGTCGTTTTCCCGCCAGAACTATGTGGGCACATTCGGAGGGGCCATCGCGAAAGACAAGGTGTGGTTCTTCACCTCGTTTGAGCAGGTTCATGAGGATGCCAGCATTGCCTACAGTCCTGCGAGCATTGAACAGTTCAACGCGCTGAGCATGATCGCTTCTCAAGGCTTGATCCCCGGTATACCTTCCATCGCCGTTCCCGCGACTGTTCCCGTCCCTTTCCGCGACTATCTCGGCTCCGTGCGATTTGACTGGGCAGAATCTCCAAAGTCGCAATGGTTTCTGCGCACATCTGAAGATACTTACCTCACCCACAATGCGCTGGTGGAGCAAGGCACGCTGCCATCGACCGGACTGACCACGCACAACAACTACTGGAATGTGGCGATCAGCAGTGCCTATACTTTCAGCCCCACCTGGCTCGGTAACTTGGTTCTCGCCAGCAGCCTGCTACACCTTACCCAGACTCGTAATTCGGATCTGGGCTTCGCGCTGGCATTTCCCTTCAGTTCGACAGCGTTGACTATTTCAGGTTTCGAAACTTTCGGTGACAATCAGTTCGCCACCCCCATCACTCTTTTCCCCGACCTGCGTAATCAGGACAAATACCAGGTGCGTTACGACCTGACCCATGTTACGGGGAGCCACGCTCTTAAGTTCGGCGTCGACTTTATTCACGAACCGGTGTTGAGCGGCGCATTTGCATCTAACGCCGAGCAGATCATCAACTACTCGGCCAACCCTGATTGCTACATCAATCCGCCCGGAGCGGACTGCGGCGGCATCACGAGCGCATTGCCGTTTTACTATGTTTCGCCAAGCTCGCAATGTAATCCCGAGCCTAGCGTCGCCTCCGGAATTACCTGCACTTCTACCGCAGGCGATGGCGGCTTCTCGCAGAACGTCCAACGACTGGCCCTCTATGCCGAGGATTCCTGGCGTGCTTCTCATCGCCTTACAATTAACTACGGCTTGCGTTACCAAACCACATACGGGCTGTTCAATGGCTCGGGTCGAACCCAGGTTGCGAATAGTGCTTACATCACGTTGCAGGCGCTGCAAATTCCAGTTGTGCCCGGTGTGCCGCATGATTACCGCAAACAAATTGCGCCGAGGCTGGGAATTGCCTATTCTCCCGGTGGCAGCGAGAAGACCGTGCTGCGCGCGGGATTCGGCATGTTTTACGAGGATCTCGCTCAGAATGGATGGGCGACTGCGTTTCAAGGACTCAATAACGCAAACGCAACCTCCTGTGCCCTCACCGGTGGCTCCGGCACATACGCACTTAGTGGTACGGGTTGCCTGAAAGGCGGCGCCGGAAGCACCGGCAACCTCATCGGCTCCGCTTACAAGACGCCCTACGCAATTCACATTACCGGTGGAGCGGAGCACACCTTCAACGAACACTGGCTGGCCAGCGCCGACTATACACATGAGCAGGGAAATCATGGTTACCGCGCCTTCCCTTACACCAGCGGCACAAATCTGTTTACGCCGCTCATTTCGGTGTCGGACCCAAACTATGCCACCGATCAGACGGACGTTGTGCCGAATGTGAATGTGTTCCAGTCGGATAATCGTTCTAGTTACAACGCTCTCATGTTGCATTTGCAGGGCAACATGCGCCGGTTCAGCCTGGCCGCGAACTATCAGCTTTCAAAGGCGCAGACCTGGGGATGTCTGCTAGGTGAACTCTTTGACTACGTGGATGGAGTTTGCACATTGCAGAGCGGACCGCAGGCCGGACAACTGGATGCATTCGGACCCGGCGACTATGGTCCTTCCGGGGAAGACGTACGTCATCGCTTTGTGTTGGCCGGCACGGTACATGTTCCCGGTGGTTTTGAATTGAGCGGCATCTCCCAGATTGAGAGCGCCCGCCCGATTACTATCACCAACGCAGACAACACAGGCCGCATCTGGGTCAATGGGGCGTACACCAGTCTGGACGAATTTCGCGGAACACCTTACATGCAGACGGATCTGCGCGTGACTCGTCCGGTCAAGATCGGCGAGCGCTGGCAAATCAACCCGTTCGCGGAGTTTTTCAATATCTTCAACCGCAACAATCCCGGCGCAAATTACGCTGTCAATGTCGCCCAGCTTCCGGTCCCTGCGTCCCAGATGCAGCCAAATTCATCCGGCATCACCAACGTGAACTTGATTTGCACCGTCGCTGACTGTTCACAAACTGCGCCCATCACCCGTCTGAAACAGCTCGAGATACCGGAGGGCGCCCTGGGAGATTTCTTCGGTCCCGGCACAACGGTGGGGATTCCGCTTGCTGCCCAACTCGGCATTCGGGTGACGTTCTAGGCTGATGCGCTAGCTCGCTGAACCCTGGGGCGTTATCAGTACGAATCTGTGGCGATGGCAACGTTCCGCAGTTTGGCACATTTCAGATCAACCTCGTCACGCGACCGAGAGATTGAGGTGCCGTCTCGATTAACACTTGTGTTCGCCTAGTAAAGGAAGCGCACGGCCCAAACGAAACAGGGCCGACCCTTGAGAGTTGGCCCTGTCATCCTCCTGTTACGACATCAATGGACGGTTACTGTCACGACGACCGCAATTGAAGTCGCGTTAACGTAGTTTTCATCGTCATCGTAGCTTATCGTAACGCTATGCTTGCCCACTGCAAGCTTTGTAGTGGGGTAAGTGGCTACGCCGCTTGCATTCAGAGTCCTCGTGCCCAGTTGGATTGCGCCATCGAAGAATGTCACTGTTCCCGTTGGCACGGCCCCCCTCCTGTCATCATTGACTTAAAGGTCAACGGTCTCCCGTAGGTGATGGAATCTTCAGAAGGCGTCAACTTCGTTTTTGGCGTTGCCTTGTTCACCGTCAGCGTGACGCTGTCAGACGCAGTCGCATACTCGGTGCTATCCTTCGGGGCAAAGATGACGGAAAGACTATGTGAGCCAGCACTCAATACCGTGCCTGACGCCGGCGAGTAGGTGAATTTTCCAGCCGCTGGCGAACTAGCATTCAACTGCGTTCTGCCGAGCGCTGTGCCGTAGGTGATTGCCGCTGGCGTTATCCAGGTGATCGACGGGATTGTCTCGTTTTCCGTGAGGTTTACTGTCGCGGTTGCCGTTGCAGTCGTGTAGTTAGCGGTATTAACTGGAATAAGAGTTACTGTCAACATATGACTTCCAACACCGAGATCGGTCCCGGCTGTCGGCGAACAGATAATTGTATCCGCCACCGTCGAAGTGGCGTCTAATTGAGTCCCGCTCAGGACTGTATCGTAGGAAATTGCTGCGGGTGTGGCTCAGATAACGGTGAGCGCGACTTTGTTCACTATTAGAATGACGCTCGCCGAAGCCGTTGTATGGTCGATGGAATCCGTTAGGACGAAGGTCACCGTGAGTGTCTGCGCACTGGCATTCAGTACCGCCCCGACCGCCGAAGAATAGGTGAAACTTCCGGCTGCGGGTGAGCTGGCATTCAGCGGTGTCGCGCTCAGCGCTGTGCCGTAGGCAAATTGCCGCCGGCGTGGCTTGGTTTACGGTGAGCGTGACGCTGGCCGAGACTATCGTGTAGTCCTTGGTATCGGTAGGAGTGAAGATTGCCGTCAGCGTCTGCTGCCTCGCAGTTAGTACCGTCCCGGCCACTGGTGAATAGGTGAAGCTTCCGGTCAATTGGCAGTGAACCCAATAACCGGTATAATTTATACGACCTTTGCGGAAGGTGACTCCCGTACGAATATTGGCGATGTAATCGCGTTCAACGGCGCCGACAACACGGACGGTACTGTTGGGTCGGTCCCTGTTCATGCCTTAGCCTTTGCAATTGCCGTGAACCCAGTAACCCAAAAGCTCTGTGTGACTAGCCCGGACGGCGGTTCGGTGATAGAGGTCGACTAGTCAACAGCCACGACAACTAAACTCGCCACAGGTACGCCGTTTGTTGCCGTAGCTGTGAATCCGGTCACCAACAAGATTTACGTGGCTAACGCTGGAAGCGGCACGATAACGGTAATCGACGGAACCAACAACACACCGACAGCCACTGTGGACATTGGACCGCTTATGGCCTTCTCGTAAAACCATAAAGATCACAATAACGCGTTACTTCCCCCTTTAGTTTGGAAGGAAGTTAGGTCAAAGCAATCCGATTGTTCACGAACTTTCAAGGAGGAATCAATGTCCAAAGGTTTATTTGCACGCCTGTATAGGCTAATTCCGCTCGGGAAATCAAGTCTTTTTGTCGCTGGATTTCTGCTGTTCTGTGGGTCGATTGTGAATTTGTTTTCCATCCCAGCTTCTGCGCAGTTAGTCACATACATTCTGCTCGTTCACGGAAGATGCCAACAAGCGCCGCAGCATAAATATGGAGTCTTCTAATGAGGCAACTATTCCAGAAACATTTACAACCATGACAACATGTTCTACACGGTTGTACGCGGCATTGGCGGAACGCTTGTGACCCTCGGAACAGCCGAAGCTCTCTATCCCTGCGGTATATTCCCTCGTCATGGCGTGAATCCTTTCGACAACTACAACGTCGACTGCCATCTATGTGGGCTTGCGGGAACAGGCTATTTGCAGTGTTACGACGACTTTGTTTCCCTGCACAGCGGTTGCGCGCATAATCGGGTTAACTTCTACTAAAGTTGCGAGAGCAGACTTGCCCCCCATAATGATGCGAGCACATACGCAGCCCATGGCTACTGGGGGGACGGCGACACCTACCCAGATGGTACTGGCGTTGTACCTTCGGAGCCATTATCCTCTGAGGGCAAGGCAGTCTATAACCCCGCATACCATACGTATGACGTTTTTCACGGTGGCGCTAAGGTACTCGCGGTTGAAGAGTATTCTGCATGCCATAATTACCGCAACAATCCTTTCGGTTATGGAGGGATGTGTCCGTAAGAGAGCGCCTGAGAACGAATAAGCGAGCATGGCAACCACGAATGACTGGAGGACATGAATGATCACCAAGCTTCTCGATAATGAGTTGCGTTTCGCCCTGGCAGCAATCTTAGGAACGGCGCTGATTTGCGTTATGGCCATTCCCGCAAGGGCGCAGGCGCCTCGTGTAGTCACGCCCCCAACTCCGGCGGATCGCCTGAAATATCCGCCGGAATCCAGCGCAATCGATTCGTCCTACTGGGACTTGCTTTATCCCTGGAATGTCGACACGCAAATGCGTCCGATGTATTCCTTGGATGCGCTGCGGCAAGCGACTAACAAAGTGGAGTCGCTGCTGAAGTCGGGCCTTTCCGAGGAAGACGCGTGGAGTCAGAGCCTACCGGCAACTTCTCAACTAATGTACCAATTCGAATTCAACAAAACGATCGTGGCCGTTACGCCGGATCAACTCCGGGCTCGCCTTACGGTTACTCCAGCACAGAGTTCAGACGCCAATCTCAGCATTCACATCGCCAAAGCGGAGATGATCGGGGACTACAAGTTTGGTTCTCCGAACTTGGGGCCGGTCAGCTTTTCCTGTGAGACTACCGGCCCGGTTTGCACGTTTACCTGGCCGGCCGCGTCCGAGGATAAGAAGTACTGGGGAGCTCTGAATCTTCAGGTCACGTTGACGGTCGCAGGTGCCCCGGATACCTTCGTTATCGGCCGGGATTTCTACTCGTCGCCGATGGTGGCCGGTCAATTCACCGGGAATTTCGAGAAAAAAATCGTTAACGGATCGCTGGTCATCGATGCTGGAGTGAAAATACAGAAGCACATGGCATGTTTTGTGAGCGCCAATCTATATTCCGTCGATAGTGCCACTCCTCTCCAGCACGTCGAGCGCCGCATGGTGGTGGACCCCTCCATGAAAACGATCTCGTTCACCTTCTTCGGCAAGATATTCCGCGATTACGGAGACGCAGGTACTTTCCGGATACAAGACTTGAAGGGCCAATGCGAGAATCTTGCTTATCCAGCGGAATGGTTTATCAATAGCCAAGCCCATGAAGAGGGGCTCGAAGAGTTTCTACAAAAAGGGGAGGAAGCGCCTTCGGCCAGCGAGCCAACCCAGATATACTTTGCGCGCGACGACTATTCTTATACCACCCACAGCTACCCCAACAGCATCTTCTCTGGCACCGAATGGCAATCCCCTGAAAAAACACGCCGTCTGGAACTGGAGAAGAAAGCAGCAGACGACGATTATCGCTGAATTGTTGGGAGATGGGCGCTTCAGATTACAGCGACATGCAGAGTCACGCATGATGCTATATCAGTCGGCAAAGTTGATGTAGAGAGGACTGCTGACCAATTGCTCATTGCCTTTCACGTCCTTAACCTCTACGCGCAGCCAATGATGGCCAGTGCCGACTGCGAGATGAGTCTCAACCTGGGCGTTCGCGCTGTCCACAGGTATAGGCGGCGCAGCGGCAGTGTCCCCGCCATCAAGCAGCAGGTGGACGACCGTGCCCGCGCAAGCGACGGTTTGAATCCGCACGCGGATCGGCGCTCCTGCGGCGGTGTGGAGTGTTTCTCCCATACGTGCACGCGTCCCGCCAGACTCTGCCTCAAAATCGAACTGTTTGTCGTGCGAAGCGGTAAGATCCACAAACGTGCGCCCGGCGCGAATGCCGTTGAGAATCGCCGGAACGGAGAGTTCATTTGCTTCCACCACGGTCGTCGGCCAGCCGATCGATCCTGGTGACCCCGGCGGGTTGGTCGCATTATGACTATCGCTGCCGCCGACGGCCGCGAGACGATGGCCTTTGCGCAATTGTGCATCCCAAAAGCCGGCGCTTGAAAACATAATCTGGCCTCCATTGATTACCTCCACTGCCGCAAACAGTTTCATGTCGGCATTTGCTGCCGGCTCCCATCGGCAGCCCATGCAGAGTTCTCCGCCGGGCGCCTCGGCGTGGCTCACGGACGCAATGCCGTCTTTTGAAGTTACGTCACGTAGAACGGAGTTCAAATCGAGTTTGCCCAGAGTTACTCGGTAGTCGACGAACTGAGTAACTCCAAAGATGTTGAAGTGACCGAAGAAGGTCGTCATCTCGCGACCGGGGATCAACAAGACGCGGTCGAAGTAGGGCTGCAACTCGCGCAATGCATCATTCTGGGAATCGGCATTGTGGTCGGTGATGGCGATGAAGTCAAGCCCACGGGACGCTGCCGTTTGCGCTGACATGAAGACGGGACACGGCACCATGCGACCGCTCTGGCTTGCGCAACTGCCGTCGCTGTGGGCGGTGTGCATGTGCAGATCGCCTCGATACCACCGTGTGCCAGTCTCCAGCGGATTGACCGTAAAGCTTGCATCCTCGTCGCGCGCGTTGAAGCGGATATCGGCCTGATAATGGGAGATAGTTTGCGGCCGAATATTTGGCACCGCAATCAGCAGGCGCCACTGGCCGGCGGGGATGGCGCCGGGTAAATACGAAGGAGTGGCATCGGTCTCGCTGATGGTAAAGTGGCTCTTGTTGCCGCCGCTCTGGCCCCGGAATCGCTCCGGATCGGCAATACCAAGATCGAGTGTCGCGCGATCCTCCTTGCCGGTGTATTGAAAATCGACGCTGATGCGATGCGTACCCGCGGGCACGGCAAATGGTATCTCAAAATACGTCTTGTTCTGCGCACCGGAGACATCGCCTTTGAGAACAATGTCCGCAGGTGTGCTCTGGGGCCATCCTGGCCGCGCGAAGATCAACACGATGAGACCGGCAACTGTTATCCACCGTTTGATAGTTGCCAAAGAGACTCCTTCGTCGCGGTCTGCCGCACGTACACTGCAGCCGCCGCAACCAGTTATATCTGGCAATTTCATCCCGCACCCGTGGCCTATTCACCGGCGGATGCGGAATGGATTGAACCTCAACGGCCTGCCGCCGTGTGCTTAGTAGAACAATTTGAGCGCCAATTGAAGCGTCCGCGCTCCAAAGTTCCCGTTGCTGTTCTTAGTGCTGGAGATGTTGCTGAACCTCGCGGTTGTGAAGTTGAGCTGACTTGTCGGTTGCGCGAACGGAGGCGTATTCGTTGTGTTGAAGGCTTCGGCGCGGAACTGGAGACGCATGGACTCATTGATGCGAAAGTCTTTCAGAATCGACGAATCCAGGTTGCTGAAGTTTGGCCCGCGCGCCTGTTCCTGGCCTCCGCCCAGGGGTGAGTAATCGGTTTGACCGATTGCAGTCGCAGTAGGCGGCTGGGCAAATGCGCTCGGATTCAACCATTGCGCGACGGTGCGCCCACCGGTATAAAGACTCTGCCCATGAACCACATTGGCAAAGCATCCAAAATCGGCGGTGGTGGCAGTTGGACAGGTGACCGTGAACGGCTGGCCGCTCTGATGGGTGTAAAAGCCGTTGATGATCCATCCTCCAATGATTGCATCCACGGCCCTGTTGGCGTTCGCCATCAGCACGCGCCCATGACCGAAGGGCAAGTTGTAAGTGCCGGCGATGTGAACAATATTTGTAGCATCGCTGTCGCACAGGGCATAGTCGGCCTTGATCCCGAAATTGGGAAGCCACTCGGCCCGGTACTGCTGATTCTGTGACGCCTGGGTGTGCTGATCGTTCATGCACTTGCTCCAGGTATAGTTGCCGAGCAGATAGAGACCAACACTGAGCTGATGCTCATAGGTGACTTGCATGGAGTTATAGCTGCTGTTTGCGTTTGTGGTTTCGTAAGTCGAATTGCGTGCGAAATTCGGGAAAGGAATGTAGTTCTGGGAGTTAGTTCCCGGCGGCAAGATTTGCGTGTTTCCGTTGCTGTATCCAAGATTGTCGAGGTGCCGGCCCTGCGTCCCCACATAGCCCACCTGGATCGAGTCATGCGGCGTGATCACATTCTGAACTGTCAGATTCTCGGTCTGCACCAGCGGCGTCTGGAAGTTGTACTGACGTCCATAGAGGCTCAAGCCCAAATACAGAGGCTGTGACGGAACGACTCCCTGGACCACCGAAGGATTCAGGAAGTTGAACTGCGTGAACGCATATTCCATCGTTGCTGGCTGGGCGGCAGAGCCGATGAGCAGCGGATGATTCGAATCGGGAGCGGGGAATGTCTGGGTGTAGACGAAAGGATAATTTGTTCCCAGCGTGCCACTATAGCCCAGGTTGCCCAGTGCCCCGTATGTCGTCCCGAATCCACCCCGCACCACCAGCTTCGGCATTACGCGATATGCGAATCCTACGCGAGGTGCGAAGTTGGTCTTCTGCGCAGTTCCCAGCGTCATGCTTGAAACGCAATCGAGAGTGACGTTATTGGCCGTCAGCGCCTGGGAGAATGTTGTGGACTGCGGAACCTTGCAGCCCTGATTCGACATGTAATAGGTTCCGCCGGGGCCGTTTCCTCCGGCCGGGGCAAAGTTAGCTTGGTAGCCGCGCGTCTCGGCATAAGGGGTGAAGTAATCCCACCGCACGCCAAGATTCAGAGTCAGCCTCGGAGTTACCTTCCAATCGTCCTGGCCATATGCTCCCCAATACCACCGATGGTCGTCGGTAGCTGCGATATCCGACCCCGAAAGGCCGTTCATCCCACCCACGTCGTTAACTCCGCCGACAAGCGAGTTGATCGGGGTCACAAGCAGATCGCCGATGCCGTTCAAGCCAGTGCCCGTTACGGAGATGCGGTTGGGAATGTCAGTGTACATCCCGTTAAAACTGAGGTCGCCGCGTCCTTGCGGCGGCTGAGATATGTTGCCCTCAAGGTCATCGATCTGGATGCCGGCTTTGAAAGTGTGGCTGCGGTATATCTTGGTGACGCCATCCACGCCTTCGATGCTCCAGACATATTGCAGTGTCGGAGTAAAGTTGCCCACGCCGATGTGAGTGAGCCCGCCGATCGTGGTCGGTGGAAGGCCGCCGTTATTGGCCACCTGCGGAACTCCTTGGATGCCGTACTGCGCGGGAATTCCGAAGGTGTTTCCGAAGAAGGACTGCTGGAGCTTATCGCTGTGCACCATGCCCACATGCATATCATTAGTGATCGTGGGAGTAAAAACGTGGGTATAACCTACGGCCCATGCGTAAGCGGGCAGGCTGTCGTTGCGGCCGCCGGTTTCTCCCACTGCCACGCCGGGTAGATTCGAAGGAACGGTTACTGCATAAAGGCTTCGGTCATAGACGCCGAACACCACGTTTTTTTCGTTGATGTTTTCGTCGATCCGTATATCCCACGTATTGGTGTTCTTATATTCGATGGGCACGTAGCTCGCGAAGTTATTAACCAGACCGGACCCAGGTGCGACGGCCGTAGTCTCCGGAGCCGGATAAACACCCAGCAGCTTCAGCGCATTCGGGTCCTGCCTGGTCGTCGGAATGATGTTGAGCAACGCGGGGTTGGTAAAGCTCTTGACTCCGGCCAATGGCCCTGCGGGTTTATAGTTTCCCGCCGGGCAGCCGCCCGCAGCGCAGTTGTAAAACGGATCGCGTACGTATGTGCCCGCCGTGCCGGTGAGCCCAGTAATGGGATCGAGGCCGGAGGCCGGGATCTGCCTCGTTGTCGACGGATCGAAGATAGTGCCATTTAGAAAAGTGCGGCCCAAGCCATCCGTAGGGCATTTCGTCGTCGTAGTAGGAGAGCAGGTGCTGCTCTCGTTGCCCACTATATTGTCCTGCAGATTAGTAAAGCCGCTGTTGATCATGTTCAGGGTAGGTACGGTCTCACCCCCAGCTGGCTCCGGCAGCACGTACCTTCCGCCCTGGTAGTCGGCGAACCAGAACAGCCGGTTCTTGCCGTTAATGACGTGGGGGATAACGACCGGCCCGCCCGCCGTAAATCCAAACAGATTCTGGTGATATTCGGGAATAGGCTTGGCCACGCCATTCGTGTTATTAAAGTAGTAATTCGCGTTCAAGTCATTGTTGCGGACGAATTCCCATAAGTCGCCGTGTAGCCTGTTTGTCCCCGATTTGATGGCCGCATTCACGACGCCGCCCGTCGAGTGGCCGAACTCAGCATTGAAATCGCCGCTCTGCAACGTGAATTCCTGCACTGCATCGGGCGGCGGAACGATTGCAGCGTTGGTCAGCGTATAGTTGCCGCCATAAAACTCGATGTTGTCGTTGATTCCATTCAGACGGAAATCGTTTTGCCAGACATTCGAACCGTTAACTGAAAAGTACGCGCTTTCGGAGCTGCCAGCATCAGCCGTAACTCCGCCAGGAGCAGCCGCTTCCACTCCGGCGGACATTTGCGACAGCGAACCCCAGTCGCGCGTTGCAAGCGGCAAGTCGTTCAGCTCCTGGTTGAGGATGGTCTGGCCCACCGCCGCATTTTCAGCTTCAAGTAGAGGAGCAGCCGCGGTAACGGTGACGCTTTGCTGCACATCGCCGGTGGAAAGCTGAATATCCACATTCACCACCTGCTGCACATGCACATAGAGACCGTGCACAACGTATTTCCTGAATCCTCCCAACTCCGCCTCGACCGTGTATTTGCCGGGAATCACGTCGTCAAAAACATACGTGCCGGTTTGTGTGGACTTGGTCGAAGCGCTGACGCTGGTATCGTTGTTGGTCAGCACGATCTTTGCGTTCGGAACAACAGCGCCCGTCGGATCCTCGACAGTCCCAGTGATCTCCCCGCGATCAAGCTGAGCCATCACGCCGACGGGCAGGCACAAAACGGCAAGCAAACCTGCGGCAATGAGCCGCAAGCCCGCAACTCTGGGGTGTAATTGAGCTTTCAATGTTGCCTCCAATAGGAAGAATCTTTCGTGGAATAGATCTATTGCGATCGGCGGGGGCCCATCCAGCCACAAGGTAGGTCAGTTCGTGAGCATGCGAAAGTGTTTACCCCCAGTGCATGGGGTGTATACCCCTGTGTATTGCATGCCTAACTTATTGATTGGAAAAACCTTGCCGTCTGTGTGAAATATTGATAAACTCGCCGGGTTGGGTGGTGTCTGCAGGCATTTATCGCCTGTTTACCTTTGTTCCGTAACCTCGTTGCAAGGGTATTTTTGTGCTTGAACGCGTGGAGATGACCGTCATGGAACGTTCCGCCGCCATCCGGCGCGAGCAAAAGGTACCGCTTCCTCAGGAGGCGTGGCCTCATTGGTTTGAGCATGATCCGCGATGGGCCTTAGCCCAGCGGGTGGTGGCCGGACCCCACTTTGCCCGATCTCTGCTTCTGTCAAAGTTTCTCCTCTACGTCGTTGCCGAGACCCTGGAAGGTCGTGAGGCCGAGATCACCGAGCACCAGATTGGCGTGCAGGTGTTTGATCGCCGACAAGGCTATAGCACCATCGAGGACAATATCGTACGCAACTATGCGCGACAATTACGCAGGCGCATGGCCGAGCACTTCGCGGACGAGGGCAGTGCCGAACCGCTGCGAATCGACATTCCGCTCGGCGCCTATGTTCCGGTTTTCGTTCCGGCATCTGACAGCCACCATGCCACGGAAGTACGCAGCTTCCCGGTTTCAGTCAACATTCACGCCCAGCAAGTTGCCGCAACAAATGCAGCCTCGACGGACGCGCCCCGGCCGAATTGGAAGCGATGGCTGCTCATTACATCGCTGGTCGCAGCTTATAGCGCGGCCCTCATCTGTCTCACATGGTTTGCCGCTGGCCGAACCCATGCTACGCAACCGGTCCCCGAACCTGCCGACCCGCTCTGGGCTGCTCTCTTCCGCGGTCCTGCAAACACATTCATCGTGCCCGCCGACGCAGGATTCAATCTCCTTGAAGACTTATCGCGCCGTCCCCTACCGCTTGCGGACTATATCAAGGGTGACTACCTCGCGCTGCCGCTTGCAGGCGTCGATGCGCACAGTGCCGACGACTTGCGCTCCCAGCAGTTCACCAGCTTTGTCGACTTCCAGATTGTTGCCGCCCTGGCGCACTTGCCAGATTATAATCCGCAGCGGGCCTTTCTTCGTTTCCCTCGCGACCTGCGGCTTGACGACTTGAAGAGCGCCAACGTCGTTCTCATCGGGTCGGTGGGCAGCAATCCCTGGGCATCCATTGCGGATAGCAGCGCCAACTTTCGCATTGTTTATCTCCAGGGCATGGACGGCGCAACCATCATCAATACAAATCCGCAGCCTGGCGAAGCCCGCACCTATGCAAGCCACTGGAATGAGCCTGCGCACGAGACCTTTGCGCTGATCGCCTTCCTTCCCAACCTAGGCGGCAATGGTCATCTGCTGCTTCTGCAAGGGTTGGATGTGGCCGGAACTCAGGCAGCCGCCGAAACGCTCTTCCATCAAAGTGCAATTGCGCCGGTTTTGCGGCGCGCTACGCGGCCGGATGGCTCGCTTCGTTACTTCGAAGTATTGCTGCGCTCGACGAGCATTGAGTCCAACGCCACCGGCACGCAGGTAATTGCCAGCAGGATTTACTAATACCTCACATCTGGTGAACCCCTTCACTGCTACAGACCAATTTCCGCTTGAATCTGACGATCAATAGGCCGGCTTGTCGAAGCTTTCAATCGGTTGGTATTGTTCCGGGCGATCATCGGCTGCCCATCAGTTACCACTTGTGCATAGCCCCCACGCCTGCGGCGCGGAGAATGTGCTGAGTGCTGCGACGGCAGCAATTCACCTCTGCTGGGCGGCAAAATTGATTGCAGCCCTAATCTTGCAGGCGAGACATTTAGCGGAACAAGAACTTGAGAAGCAGTAATGTTTTCAGCATGTTGCAGCTCCTCTCCTAGATTACGCCCAGGATGTCATCATGACGCCAGAAATGCGGGAATAGTTGCCATGTCCCTGCAGCATTGATATGGACTAGCGTTCCAAGCCGGCCATGCTCGTGGGGCTTCAGATGCTGGCGGCTGGGCATATCTACAGTTAACCTTTACAGTCTATCTGCATATATGAGATATTGATCTGGTGAGCAATCGAAAGTCTTCTATTCAGACCGTACTCGCTTCGACGCTCGCTGCCGAAATGCGTGCAATATTCCGCAAGCTCAAGCTGCGTGCACGCGAGCATGGAAGGCGCGACGACCTGACATCGTCACAGATCGCCGTTGTTCTTCGATTGGAGAAGGACGGCGTGGCCACAGTTTCAAGCCTGGCGCGAACGGAAGGGATGCGCCCGCAGTCCATGAGAGCCATCGTTACACCGCTACAGGAGGCCGGCTTAGTCCGTGGCGCTCCAGACCCGAATGACGGGCGGCAAACTCTGATCTCTCTCACGCCCAAATGCCTGAAGGGACTTAAGGAGGGCAGGGCCGCGCGACAGGACTGGCTCACTGCGACCATCTCAGAGAAGCTTTCTGCGCCCGAGCAGAAGAAGCTTCAGGCGACGCTCGAACTGCTTGCGCGGCTTGTTGAGGAGTGATCCTACTCTGTCGTCGGTCGTGCCCATGCCGAATCAGAAACGTCTTCGATCGTCTAGGCGAGAGAGGGTGATCTACACAGGAAATTATTTCGCTGCTAGAAAGGCAGTCGGAAAGAAGGAGCTCTGCATCATGAATTGGCCTTATCTTGTGTCGTACTTTTTTGGGGGCGTTTTCGCTGCAAACGCCATCCCTCATTTTGTTACTGGCACGATGGGACGCCCCTTTCAAAGTCCCTTTGCCAAACCGTCCGGCGAAGGGCTCTCGTCTTCAACGGTCAACGTTGTTTGGGGATTCTTCAACGCGATCGTTGCGTATCTGCTGGTCGCGCACGTCGGTGCCTTCGATCCGCGCGCGACAACCCACATCCTCATGTTCGGACTGGGCGCTCTGCTCATCAGCATTTTTTCGGCGCGTCACTTCGGCAAGTTCCATGGGGGCAACGCGCCGTCGCGCCCATGAAGAACCCATCGACCGGGACATTTCGTTCCCTGAGAAGTTTCAACTTCCGTCTTTGGACGGCAGGCGCTCTGGTGTCGAACGCAGGTACCGGGATGCAGCGCGTGGCGCAAGACTGGCTTGTGCTAACGCAACTGACCTATCACGATGCGTCCGCGCTGGGGGTTGTGATGGGGCTGCAGTTCGCCCCGCAGCTTTTGTTCCTGCCCTGGACGGGATTGGCTGCGGACCGCCTCAATCAGCGCAAGCTCCTGATGCTGACGCAGACAGTGATGGGCGTGTTTGCGCTCGTCCTGGGAGTTCTCACGATTGCGGGAGCCATTCGGCTCTGGTGTGTGTATGTGCTCGCCTTCCTGTCTGGTTCCGGTGCCGCGTTGGACGCACCGGTGAGACAGACCTTCGTGGCAGAGATGGTCGGCGATGAGGACCTCCCTAATGCCGTCGCATTGAACTCAACCTCGTTCAACGCTTCCCAGATGATTGGTCCCGCTGTTGCCGGTTTGTTGATTGCAAAGGTTGGCATCGGTTGGGCTTTTCTTCTCAATGCGCTTTCGTTCGCGGCAGTGCTGCTCTCGATGTCGTTCTTCCGTCTTTCGGAACTGCGTACAAGCGTCAGAGCACATCGCACGACCTCTGGGTTTCCGGAAGGGTTTCGCTACGTGTGGAGTAAACCGGAACTCAGGGCGATCCTGATCATGTTGTTTCTGGTCGGCACCTTTGGATTTAACTTTCCGATCTTCATCTCTACGATGGCCGTAAACGTCTTTCACACCGACGCACGCGCCTTTGGCCTGCTGTCCTCCATCCTGGCCGTAGGCTCAGTCTCGGGAGCATTGTTTGCTGCAGGGGGAAAGAAACCAGGCTTGGCGTCACTGTCGATGGGAGCCGGTGTCTTAGGGCTGGGCTTTACTCTAGCCGCACTCACGCCGGGATACTGGTGGTTTGCGGCAGCTCTCGCGATCAGCGGCGCGGCTGCCCTGACCTTCACCAACGGCACGAACAGCATCATGCAGCTCTCGACAGAAACCTCGATGCGAGGCAGGGTGATGGCGCTTCGGGCCGGCGTTGCACTAGGGGGAATGACGGTCGGCGCTCCGATCGTGGGCTGGGTTGCCAATTACTTTGGCCCGCGTTGGTCGCTCGCAGTGGGTGCCGGAGCGTGCTTCACCGCTGCCCTGGTCGCAGTCCACGTTGTGGCCCGCCGGAGAAAGGCACTGTTCGCCTAGGAGTATGTCGGTCATAGATTGACCGAGGTCTCGTTTTTTGGGGTTTGCGGGATTTACGATTTTGTCATGGGTCAGAACTTTTTACCGGACACGGTCAACCAGACGCTCTTGTTCCCC
>Ga0187847_10000218_pt1 | contig 69588 bp, 54 predicted proteins | sample June2016WEW_4_10_FD_132458 | JGI IMG/M metagenome (GOLD analysis project Ga0187847, IMG submission 132458) | Peatland microbial communities from SPRUCE experiment site at the Marcell Experimental Forest, Minnesota, USA - June2016WEW_4_10 | ecosystem: Environmental > Terrestrial > Soil >...
CTCGGGCAAACTTTTCAAAACTCGGCTGGCAGCCAAATGTTATCTGGACCATCGCGTTTTCGCTCTGCCTAAAATTCTATGCAATTGCGGCGCGGAGGCCGGACTCGATCAGAGGTTCCTTAGAGGTCGGGAAGATGGGCACAATACCAGATTTTTCTTCTATGAATGAGACAGACGTTCGCGAAATGATCGTACGCCCTTTAATTGAGAGTCTGGGATATCGGCATGGAACGGAGGCAAATATCCGTACCGAAGTAGTTCTTCGGTACGGAAAGGCTTTTCTCGGACGGAAGAACCCGAAGAGAGACCCCGATTTAGTGGGGCGAGCAGATTACATCTGCGAGGTGATCTCGTTCGGACGCTGGGTTGTAGATGTGAAGTCCCCGGCTGAATCTCTTACGCAGGAGGTCTCCGAGCAGGCGCATACCTATGCCGCACACCCCGAGATTGCTGCGTCCCATTTTCTTGTGACAAATGGGCGCGAATTTAAGCTCTTCCAGACTTCGCGGTTAGAAACCTCAATGCTTGCATGGAGCTTTCAGGACGCTGATGACAATCTCTTGCGCGTCTTTAATGTGTTGAGTCCGGCGGCAGTTCGGGCAAGGGCAAAAGCAAGCTTGCTAGATACAGGAAAGCCGTTAGGCAAAGGATTGGCCTCGCGACTTAAGGTCATAGGCGGCGAAATTCAATTGGAGGATCATGTCGGAGATAATCCTATCCTGCATGCGTCTCCCATTGAGGGCCCTCGGTTGCCTCTCGTAGGAGGGTACGTATGTCGGACAAATGACAAACGAATTCTTGGACACATCGAGATCGCAAAAGCTGCGGCTATTCTGTTTGTTGGGGATGGCGAACTCTCTGGCGCGTCCGACTTCTACTCGGCAATCCGAGTACATTTCGGATGATCCGGAGCGTCCCACAATCTTCCAAAATCTGATCACGCAACTAATACCAGCAGGCAAGCAGATCAGCATCCCCGGCTTTGGAAGGGTACCCATGCCATTCAAATACTCAGTCTCGGCTTCCACGGAGGCAGTTGGCTTTATCGCAGATGGCAAGTTTGTTGGAACAATGCGGCTAATGTATAACTTTGACTTCTCAAAAATGGAATCTCAAGTTCGCAAGTTCGACACATGTTGGCATTACGTTTCGGAAGTATTCCAGACCACAGCTATGTGACAGGGGCGGGGCGTTTCGAGGTGTCTCTACTTCCAGACCTTTGAGGTAAATAGAATTGGAATCACACTGACTGACATGTTACTTGATCAATGATTAGTACCGGCAAGTCGGCATTGCGACTGAAATCTTATGCCTTCCCGCCTGGCCGGGGTATTTGGAATGCCTGCGTCTACACGTGCAGTAACGGAAGCGCCGGCGAAACCCAAGAAAAACAGAGCGACTGCCAGGAAGGCGTGAGTGCGCTTTCCTGATCGAAGAGAGCAACGGAACATCAGAACCTCCGTGACTCAGACATGATCAATCTGCAAGGAATTGTTTCAGAGTGCGACAGACGATGCAATATGAGCGCGCGGTTTCCCAACCTTTCCACGATAAGACTGTGGAAAGAATGTCTTAATAACAACTTGTAAAGCAAGTACTGATACTGAACAATAAGACCGCGATGAGCGGACACAGCTTCTTAAGATTCAGGTGATTCCTCGGGACCGTGTGCTGGCCACCTGCCAGACTATGGACGCAACGCCAGAGTTGCACCCTCTTCTTTAAGCTTTGCTGCATATTCTGCGGCGGCTTGGGCATTCCTTAGACGCTTTGCGGAAGTCATTGCTCCTAGCAACGAATCGAGTCTATTGGGAGCAAACTGAAGAGCCTCTTTGTAAGCAACCAAAGCCTCAGCGGGTCTCCCCGTTCGCAGCAGCATATCTCCCGCCATCTCTGCTGTGGGGCGCGGAAGAATATCTGCATAGTACAAGGGGTGATCACGTTCGAACTGACCTGCACTTCTGAGTTGAGCGATTGCTTTATCGCGCTCACCTTGCACAAAGAGTGTCCACGCCTGGGCCTCGACAAGGGCGACGTGCAAGACATCTCCCCAACCGTGGGCTTGTACCCACCGCTCCGACGACTTGCGAAAGTCTTCAAGTGCCAATTTCGCTTCGTGAGGCTCGCCTAGCTCGGCAGCGGCTATCGTTCGAATCCAAAATGCATCGAAGTTTTCTTCGAACTTTGATTCTGTAGGAGGCTCGATTTTCATAGCATCCTGCCAATTATGAGTCTCGACATCGAAGTAAATCCTCGCGTCGATTGAAAGCCAAGCATCCGAACCGGTTTTTGCCAGTGCGTCGATTTGTTGGATGATTCCGTATGCTTGCTCATCCTGGCCTAGTTGAAGGTAACCATACTCCATGTTATTCAGTGCATGAAGCTCATCGAATCTCCCTTCTCGACCATTTTTATTCCAATCAGCCGCAACGCGCGCAGACGCTTGGTTGGTTTGAATCGACTCGTTCCAAAATCCGAGCCGATTGAAGATGTGCGATGGCATATGCAGTGCGTGCGGAGCGTCGGATGCGACTGCAGCGTATTCTCGGGCCGCCGGTAAAGCCTCTGGTGCCAACTCAGCGGTGTCTGCCGCGTGAATGATGTAGTGCGCCGCGCCGGGGTTATTGGGATGTTGCTTGAAGATCGGCATCAAAATGCTGAGAGCCGTCCTTCGTCGCGCAAGCCCCTCCTGGCCTGATCCAGCGGTCCATACGAGCCCGAGGCTATACAAGAGGCTGGCATTCACATCGTCAGGATACTTCTGCCGAATTTTCTGCATATCCGCAAGGTAAATGCGCCATCTTTTAGCGCCAGGTGTTCTCTCGTATCCCCCATACATTGCGCGAACTGCGTCTACATACATCTGTTCGCGTTCAGTCTTCGCTTTGATATTGAGCCATGGTTGGAGCTGTGCCCATCCTTGAGCGAGCGCCTTTTGTGGTGCGTCTGCCCCGGCGCGCTCTGTTGTTGCAAGGGCGATTCCCCATGCGGCAATGACACACCGTGGATCGTCCTTCTCGACCTGCCCGAAGGCCTGCTTGGCCTCTGTGAACTCAAAGGAGTGCAGCAGGGCAATACCGGAGTCAAAACGGGCCCGAACCTCTGACCGGCAAGAGGTTGGAAAGTGAACTTCACCCAAGCTATCTCTTTCTGCGGCTTTGGCAGAGTGAAGCGCACACACGATAAGAAAAGTGAAGAGCGCTGCAAGCGGGCGGACTCCAACCATATGCTCACCTCTGCGGCAATAATTGCTCGGGTAGAGCTACTGAGACAACCAATTAAACTGCAGATGCTGCATTAAATATGCGGTGATGTGTCGCGGCAGAGGCCCTGCAAATTGCTCTTTCTCAAAGGCTGAATTCCTTTATCCACCCCGCTTGCAGCTCAGTCCAGGATCGTCGCTTTACAACAGTTGAGCTAGGACATGGCGCGGCGGTGGGAGCCGAGTTTCCAGCGCTTTCTGGCTTGGGAGGCTTGGGCTCGCCAGAGGGCATATTTTTCGTAGAGCTGTTCCGTCAGGGCTAGCTTGGTGGGTGAAAGCTCGGTCAACACGCGGTCGACTGAGGTGAACTGCGCGGCATGTGTACGAAGGAAAGCATGCAGCTCGGCTACTTGGGCGGCGTGGGCAAAGTTGCTATGGATGCAAATGGTCCAGAGCCCGCTTTTCTTGCTGACCGGGCCCCATAGCTGCTGCGGGATCCAGGTGACGCCATTGCGAGTGAAAGGCACGCGAGCAAAACCGTCGGAGAGCAACTGAATTCCCTCCCAGCGGAGTGCGCGAAGGGTGGCGCGGTCAAAACCATGGCGCGGTGCAACCCAAATTCTTGGATCGAGCCCCTGGCCGCGCAAGATGCCTAGCCCTTCGCGAATCCACTGCTGCTGGATTTGTTCGGGCACGCCTGCAAATTCGGAGTGGTGATGCAGAGGCAACAAGCCCGCACAGCGGCTGTTGCAAAGATGGCGATAACCATGAAGTCCAATGGTGGCTCCGGCTGCCTCCATGGCCCGCATTTGCGCCCAGAAGTCACTATCCGGCGGCGAGAGATTCAGATCCCGGTCCTGATTGTCGGGAATCACGGCGAGAAGCGGGTGGAGACCGAATTCCTCGATCAGGGGAAGAAAGCGCTGCCACTGGGTATAGGCGACGGTGGGGCAAAGATCGTCGAAGCGCAAAAGGTATTGAGCCGGGTTGGGAATCATCTTACTACCGCCATAAAGCTTTCTGTCCTCGCCGGCAGAGCATTGCCGACTTTCATCGTTGAGCCGCTCCGATTTTACGCCTGGGCTGGAGACTCTTTGGGAAGCAGCCTCCGCGTCCAATACCAAAGGAAGAAGAAGGTGCTGACAGTCCAGAGCGAGGTGGCGAGCGCGATGCCCGCCACGCCAAACCAGCGCATGAGAATCAGATTGAACACCACATCGAGCGCCAGGTTCAGCGCACCGCAGTAGAAAATCAGGTCGGTGCGACGCATGGCAACCAAAAAGCGATAAAAGACCCGGCTGGATACAAAGAATGGAATCTGAATAGCGTACATGGCCAGGACGGGCGTGACCAACGCTGTGTCGCCCGGGCCAAAAGCTCCGTGCTGGAAGGTGGCACGGATCAGCCAGCGTGCGCCGACGATGAGGGCCAAGGCCATGGGCGTAGAGACCATCGCTGTAAGCCGGACCCAGGTGCGCAAGGTGTGACGGCATCCGGACCAATCTCTGTGGACGATCATGCGCGAAAAATGGGGAACCACAGCCGACGAAACCGCTCCGGCGAGCAGGGTAACCACCACGCCCACAAAGCGGTTGGCGTAGGCCAGCGCGGAGACGCTTCCGGCCGAGAGCATGGCGGCCATCGACTGATCGACCAACAGGCCGCCCGAGGCAACCACGCCGCTCAATAGCACTGGCCCATACTGTCGCGCTACTTCGCGCGTGGCTTCAGTGGTTCCGTGCCAGAAGAGGCGAAAGCGATAGCCATGGGACTCCATCATCCAGGCCACCGTTCCGGCATGGATCAGAGCGCCTGCCAGAGTCGCGTAGACCATGGCCCAGATTCCCATGCGGCCGTTCAGCAAGAGCGTCGCCACGATAATGACCGCGGGCGTAGCCATAGCCGCCAGCACGGGCATGCCGAAGCGGTCAAAAGTGTTTAGAACGGCGGTGCAGTTGGTGGCGATTCCGGTGACGAGCACGACGGGTAGCAGGGCGTAGAAGATGTGGACGGAGAGCGCGAGTTTTTCGGGCGGGAAATTCGAGGCAATCAGAGGAAAGAAGCCGCGCGCGGCGACAGCCATTACCACCGAAGCCGCGGCCAGTAGCATGCAAACCCCGAGCATGGCGCTCGACAACAATTGCTGGGCGCGGTCATGGCCTTCGTGCTCTCTTACCTCAATCAGGGTTGGCACCAGCGCCTGATTCATCGATTCGGAGATAAGATTGACGAGCACGTTGGGGATCAAAAAGGCCGCGAGATACGCGTCCATGGCGTCGGAGCGGCCGTAGACGCCGGCGACGGTGAATTCCTTGATGGTGGCCACGATTTTGACCACAACTGCCGCCCCGCTAACCGAAACGGCGGCGCGAAAGATGCGGCGATTGACGCTGCCGCCTTGGAAGAGACGCGCGATTTGAGTGATTGGAAACATGCTTGCGGGATTTTTGGCTGTTAAACCGTCAGTCTACAGGATTGGGTCGGAAGCCGCCTGAAGGTCAGAGCGCGGCACACTGACGGGAAAGGTCGCGGCTAGCTCGTTTGGTTGCTCGATGGCCAGCCGTCCGGCGAGCGCGATTGCGGCCAGCAAGAGCCAAGTCGTCCGGCTCTCTTCGACCGTGGCCACCAGGGAGGTGATCATCCAGACGGCGAGTGTCGTGGCCATCGCCCAACGGAGCGAGCCGCTGGTCCGGGCTATTGACCATATCGCTAGAGCCACGATGGACGTAGCGAGGAAGAGGGCGCATAATCCGCCGGTGACGGCAATCGTAAGAGCTGTGTTATGAGCTGTATCGATAGGCGCCAGACCGGCGGCTGAGACAAACGAGCCGGCCCCTGTGCCAAAGAACGGAGCTTGAACGAAGGCATGCCAGCCTGCCGCCCAGATATTCAAGCGTTGGTTGAGGTCTCCACTTTGAAGTTGTTCGGAAATAGTAAGTAACCGCTCGATGCTCCCGTGAGGGACAATGAACCAAAGGAGAGCGGCGACGGGTGGCAAAGTCATGGCTCCGGCCAACACTCTGCGGGGATGGCCCGAGACCATCAGAAACACGCTACCCGCAAGGGCTACTGCGGCCGCCAGAGAGCCACCACGGGATGCTGTGAGTAAGACGCCGACCAAGCCCAGGGGCAAGTAGCCAGCGGCCAGCAGACGCCAAGGCCAGCGGCGTTCACTGTTGACGAGCAGTGCCGCCAGCGGAAAGCCGAGATCGAGAAAGCGAGCCACGTCGTTGGGATCCTGGCCGACGGCGGCAAAGCGAATCTGCTCGGCGGCTGTTGCGCTCGCGGAGGCGAAGTTGGCCAGAGTCAGAATAGCCAGTACCCAGGAGCCGGCCACGTAGGCCCGCAACAGAGCGCGAAGATCACCGGCACTTTCAGTGAACTCCCAAGCCAGCCAGACGATCATCATCTCCTGGAAATAGGAGCGCATCTTATCCAAGGTCGCGAGAGGTTCGATGGTCCAGAAATAAGAGCAGCAGAACCAGAGATAGAAGGCCAGAACGAGCCACTGCATGGGGCCTGGAGAGCGCAGGCGGCCGGATCGGAGTACAGCGGGAATCGCCGCCAGAAGCAGCAGCAAGCCAAGCAGACGTGCAATGTTGCCCACCGGCTCGCCCAACTCCAGGGAGTATTCCCAGGGAATGGCGAAGACGAAGAGGAGCAACAGAAGCTGGACAGCTTTTCGCATCTAGAACCTCTGCGAATAGACAAGGCCGGCGTAGATGGTGACGCCAATGGCTGATTGAATGGCGGATTCCATGGTCTTGTTCCATAGAGCCTTGGCTGCTGAATCGGGGACGAAGAGGATGTCGCGGTCGTGGACGGGCTGGTCTGGCTCCTGGCCGTGCAACATGCGCCTGAGATTGAGGGTGGTGATGGTGCGTCCGCCTTTTTGCTCGCGAATCAGCAGAGCCTTGCCGACGGCGGCGTTCGGGGTCGCTCCCCAAGCCAAGGCGAGCGCCTGCTCGACGGTGAGCCCTTGCGCCGGATCGACGGGGAATCCGCCGGGCCGCTGCACATCACCCACCACGTAAACCAAGCCGGCTCGGCTGACCTGAACGGTGTCGCCAGGGACGAGTTCCGGATTGTGGTCGGCGGCTGTGTCAGTGCCACTGGGGTCGAGCACCACCGGAAACGCCGTCTTAGGATCATTGCGATGGAAGATGTTCACCAGGCGGCCGGCACTGGGCGCGAGACCGGAGGCAGCCGAGATCAGGTCCAGAAGTCGATGGTGGAGGGTGTAGGGATAGACGCCGGGGCGCACCACCTCGCCCAGTACGCTCACGTCCTGGCCGGCATAGGAGATGACCAGAACGGAGACTTGGGGATGCAGAAGCATGCCCTGAGCGATCAATGCGGCCTCGATGGCACGCGCGGCTGCCTGCTCGTCGAGGCCGCCCACCTGGACCTCATGAATCATGGGCAGCGTGATGGTGCCCGCTGGGGAGACGCGTACCGTGGAATGGAACTCCAGTGTGTGATATTCGCTGATATCGAGAAAGTCGCCGGCAGCGATGGGAGCGGGCATGGGAGAGGCCGACTGCGCGCCTGCCATCGGCGGCAACCCGGCCTGATCGGGGATGTCCCACACGGCGGGAGCGTCTTTTGGATTGGGCGAATTTTGGGGCCGCTGCGGCGTATCGGGAATGCGGACCACTCCCGTGGGCAGTCCGGAGGTGTTGGGCGTGGGTGCTTGTGCGTGAGCGGCCGCGGCGACAAGCAGCGCTGCCAGCAACACTGCGGCCGGACGAATTTGGGAAGGCTGAATCGATTCCATTAAGAATGCGCCTCCAATGGCCAGCCAGAGGCCGGCAAAGAGGGTAATAGCCATGTAGAGCGGCAAATCGGGAGCCACGGGCTTGTTGGGCTGACGGGCGTAGTCCACGACCGAGATGTTCGAACCCTGGCTGCCTGCCGCCAATCCTGCTTCTTCGACCTTTTCGAGCACCTTTACATAGAGTGCATGGCTGGCGTCGGCCTCCTCGCGCATGGCCGCGTATTCGGTGGCCGCTTCATTGGCCTTTATGCCTTCGGCGGTCAATTCCTCGAGATTTTTGCGCACCAGCTGCTCGCGGTCTGCGGCCGTCTGCCAGGCGCTTCGGAAACGATCGAGTAGCTTGGCGTCCTCGACCTGTTTCTGCTGGTCCAGATCCTGCAACTGATGGCGAACCTCGACAACGCGTGGGAAGTTCGGGCCGTGCTCGATGGTGAGCTGAGCCTGTTCCTGTTCGAGTTCGCTGTGATGGGCGTGAATCTGCTGAAGCAGCGCGGTGGCAAAGTTTCCGTTATCGGCTTGGAGACGCGGATCGGAGGCGATGACCACCTCGGGATCGCCCTGCAATGCCGCATGGTACTGGGCTTCGCGCAGGATGCGGTCGGTAGAGGTGTCCACCACCTGGCGACCAAGCTCGTCGATCTCAAGCACAGCCGAGGTGTGTTCGGTCTCGCCCTGCTGGCCGTTGGCCAGGGTCTCGGGCGTACTGAGCAGACCATGCTCCCGTTGGAAAGCCGCGAGACGCTGTTGATCCTTGTCGACACGGAGCTTCAGCACTTTGAGTTGACTCTCAAGCCAAGATGATGCTTGAGCGGTGGCCTGCACACGCGAGTCGCTGTCCTGCTCGCCGAAGGCGCGAATCAGAGTATTGACCACGTTGGCCGAGAGGGCTGCATCGTGCGACCGGAAACGGATCTGAATCAGGAGGGTGCGCGGCATGGTCTGCACGCGGAGGCGTCGCTCAAATCTTTCGAGGAGCCAAGCTTGTGCGTCGGCGGAAGGCGCTTCAGCGTTGAAGCCCGGAAATCGGCTTTGAAAATTGCCCATGAACCCCGGCGCCTGGTAAAGCTTGAGGCCGGCAATCACCTTCCAGGCCAGTTGGTCAGAGCGAAAGACGTTGGCCAGGGTTTCCTGCTCGATCGGCGCGGAAAGAATGGAGGCCGAACCCAGCGGCTGGGCCGCATCAAGATTGAGCGCGGAGGCCGGTGAGGTGCGCAACGCCACCCTGGCGCTGGCCTCGTATTGATTGGGAGCGATGAGGCAGTAGAGCAGACAGGCGAGCAGCAATCCTCCCACCACGGAGCCGACAAAGCGGCGGCGGCGGCGAAGGACCTCGAATAGTTCACGCAGGGATCGTGTGGGGTTGGGCTGGCCGGGACCAGGCCGGGGATTAGGCCATTTTTCTGGATCGCGGGACGAATCGTACGGATAGGCGTTTGCTTCCGGCACCTGTTGGGAACCTCATTCCCAAAATCTTCGGGCACCGCAAAACTGGGATTCAAAACGAACAATTGTTCAAAAGGAAATCTCCGTCAGTGTGCGCGATAGAAGCCATTTCGTCAATAGACTCCATCACACAAGAAAGGCGGCGGCGGCGAAAATCCGCCGTATTGCCCGGTTTTCATTTCTTAGCGATGTCGGTCCGGTACCACTCAACGGTACGGCGCAGGCCTTCGCGGAAATCGACAATAGGAGCGTAGCCTACAAGTTCTTTGGCCAGGCTGATATCGGCCAGCGAGTCGCGGATGTCGCCGGCGCGTGCTGGTGCGTAAGTGGGCGGGCCGATGTATCCAGTCAATTCGCGCAGAATCTCGAAGGTTTTATTCAGAGTGATGTTGCTGCCGGTGGCCGTGTTCATCATGCGGCCTGAGACTTTTTCGGCCGGCGCAGAGGCAGCCAGCAGATTGGCATTAACCACGTTGTCGATGTAGGTAAAGTCGCGGCTCTGTTCGCCGTCGCCGTATATGGTAGGTTGGACGCCGGCCAGCATGCGGAGACAAAAGATGGCCAGCACGCCGGAGTAGTGCGAACTTGGGTCCTGATAAGGGCCAAAGACGTTGAAGTAGCGCAAGGTGACCGTCTCCAACCCGTAGACGCGGGTGAAGGCCCGCATGTAATGCTCGCATGCCAACTTGGCTACGGCGTAGGGGGAGATGGGGTTGGGCAGCATCTCTTCTTTCTTAGGCAGCGTGGGGGTGTCCCCATAAGCGGAGGAGGAGCCGGCATAAATCACGCGGCGCACTCCCGCAGCACGGGCGGCTACCAGCAGATTGATTGTGGCGTCCACGCAGTTCACGTTGGTGCTTATCGGGTCAGCCACCGAGCGCGGTACCGAGGCCAGCGCAGCCTCGTGGAAGATGATCTCAACTCCCGCGCAAGCCCTTGCACAAACTGCCGGATCAGCCAGGTTGCCTTCAACAAACTCCATCGCTTCAAGGCCAACAAGATTAGAGCGCTTGCCGGTGATGAAGCTGTCGATGCCGCGGACGGTTTCACCGCGAGCCAGCAGAGCCGCGGCAATCGAGCGGCCAATGAAGCCTGCCGCTCCGGTCACGAGATAGTTTGGCAATATGTATCCCCCAAAAGGGTTGTTAACGGCCGATATAGCGCACAGTCCGTCAGGGAAAGGATACTACTATCGAGGTGAAAAAGCTGATGCGTAGCGTCACAGCGGCTAGCTGAGGGTCTCGCTCTACAATAAAAAAATGACCACTGCAACCGAGAGCCGGCTGGCTGGCCTCAAGCAAAAGATCGAATCCCGTGAAGCGCGCATCGGGATCATTGGAATGGGATACGTAGGCTTGCCGTTGGCGCTGCTATTCAGCGGTGAGCAGTTCCAGGTGACGGGCTTCGACATCGAGCCGGGCAAGGTGAACACCCTCAATGCCGGCGGCTCTTACATTGTGCGCATTCAGCCCAGCGAGATTCAAAAGGCACAAGAGGCAGGCTTCCGCGCGACGGCGGATTACTCGGAAATCGCGCAGATGGATGCGGTCATCATCTGCGTGCCCACTCCGCTGAACGAACACCACGAACCCGATCTGAGCTATGTAACCGGGACGATCAAATCGATCGCGCCCTGGATCCACGAGGGCCAGTTGATTGTGCTCGAAAGCACAACCTATCCCGGCACCACCGAGGAAGTTGTGGTGCCGCTGCTCGAAGCCGGCAATCCGCGCGGTCTGAAGGCGTCACGCACTTTCGACGAGCCGGGCGTGCACGTGGCCTTTTCTCCCGAGCGCGAGGATCCGGGCAACGAGACCGTGGCGCGGCACGATATTCCCAAAGTCGTCGGAGGCTGCGGCCCGGCTGCCAGCGAACTAGCTTCAGCGATGTACGGCACGATCTTCCACCGCGTGGTGCCCGTCAGCAGCCCGGCGGTCGCCGAGATGACCAAGCTGCTCGAAAACATCTATCGCTGCGTTAACATCGCGCTGGTCAATGAACTCAAGCAGCTCGCGATGCGGATGGGCATCGACATCTTTGAAGTTATCGATGCGGCCAAGACCAAGCCCTTCGGCTTTCAGGCGTTTTATCCCGGCCCGGGCCTGGGCGGCCATTGCATTCCCATCGATCCGTTTTATCTTTCATGGAAGGCCAAGCAATTTGACTTCCGTACCCGCTTCATCGAGCTAGCCGGCGCAGTCAACACGGATATGCCCTACTTTGTGCTGGAGCACATTGCGGCCGCGCTCAATGAGCAATGCAAGTCGATCAAAGGATCGAAGGTATTGGTGCTGGGTTTGGCTTACAAACGCGACATCGATGACCTACGCGAGTCGCCTTCGCTGACGATTATCGAGTTGCTGCGCGACAAGGGCGCGCTGGTCGCCTACAACGACCCCTACTTTCCCACCGTCGGCCGCGGCCGCCACTACGACCTGAATATGACCAACACGCCGCTCGACAACCTGGGCCAATACGACGCTGTGGTCATCGTCACCGATCACTCGACCTACGACTATAAGGCCATCGTCGAGCAGTCGCAGTTGGTGGTGGATACGCGCAACGCGACCAAGGGAATCGATTCGGCGAAGATTGTGCGTTGCTGATAGCAAATCGTCGCCTTCAATTGCAACCTGCGGTATACTCCTTGCGATTCCGTTTTGGGAGTGCATATGTGCCGGATTGCCGGTTCGACGAGATTGATGTTTCTTCTGCTGATCGCTTTCTCAACGTCTTCACAAGTGATGAGCTCGCCTCCATCGGATGCTGACCGACTCATTGCGGGTGAGGGTATCATCGACCGAGTGATTGCCGCCGGATCGGAACCGGTATTTCGAGCCGGCGGGTACACCTTACGCATCACTCCGGCCACGGAAGTGAGGTTTGGCAAAGGTTTGCAGGCGATGAGCGAGGTGGGTACAAATACCTTCGCGATCTTCAAAGGGCAACCAGACACCTCCGGAGCAATCGTTGCAACCAGGGCGATATTCGCCCGCCTGAAGCTACCCAAGGGCGAACCCGACCCGAACGCGGTCCAGGTGACCACATTTCGTCCCGGCGGCGTGATCGATGCCGGCCTAGGCTTCGGGGCGGGTCCCAAGTCGTTCCCGCAGGAAAATCACGGCGGATGGTGTGGGTGGTATGACGTGCCAGCTGACTCTGTGGCGCAGGAACATATACGGCGACTGGGGACGAAGGTCGTGCCACAGTATCAGCGCGACCTTCCGGCTGACGATCCCGCGAAGATTCCATTCCGATTCTACGTGGTGGAGGACGATTACATCCGCTCTGAGATCTTCTGCGACAATGGGCTCGTTCTCGTGCCGGCAACCGTCGTCAGCCGCTTGCACAACGACGACCAGATTGCGGCGGTTCTGGCCGATGGCATTGCCGGAGAGTTGCAGCTACAGGCTACGGATGCGCGTGGATTTACATTTACGCCGACAGAGGATGCAGAGTTGATGGCGGCCGGTTTGGTCGCGTTCGCCTTCCCGATCGCCAGCGGCACGGCAGGCTTGGTCATACACAGCCAGGTTGCACGCGCCATGGAACACGAACGAGGGCGAATAGCTCTGGTTTTCCTGACCGATGCCGGATTCGATCCGCGCCAAGCGCCCGAGGCGTGGCGGCTGCTCGCGCCGCACTCGCCGCCCAAGAATCCCGCGAAGTTGAAGTATCCGGAGCGGAGCCTCTATCTCAAGAGCATCCTGGAGTCGCAAAACACCACGGCGTCCGGCGCAGCCGCTCCGCAGGCTGACCAAACGGCAACGGTCACGCCCGGCTCGAGCAATGCGGCACCGGGACGTTGAGCGTCTTCGGCTTTGTATTGCCGGCCTCGCTTGTTGCGCGACAGCATCCAAGCTAATCATGTATCTTAGCTTGGTTCGCCTATGATCCTTCTGAACGCAACGCTGGCTGAGCCTCAGCACTTCTCCATCGCGGAGAAACTGCTCCTTGTCGCGCTGGTTGTGGTCTCCGGTGCGGGATTCTGGCGGCGCTTCGGCGCGGTTCTCGACAAGATTTTCAAATCGAAAAAAGACGCGAGCTTCCACCTCTTCCCTATCGGCAAGCGCACTTGGGATTTTGTCTGGGAGGTGGTCTGCCAGGCAAAGGTCATTCGCCAGCGCCCACTCGCCGGCCTCGCCCATGCATTTGTCTTCTGGGGATTCTGCGCCTTTGCGCTGGTTACGCTGAACCATTTCGCTGTAGGACTCGGAATCGGCTTTCTCGACCCCAACGGCTGGTTTGGCCGCCTCTACTTTTACCTGGCCGCAGTCTTCGCGCTGGCTTGCGCGGCGGGAATTTTGGGACTTTTCATTCGCCGCTTTCTGGTGAGGCCGAAGTGGCTGAGCCAAAAGCTCTCCTGGGAATCCGGCTTCATTGCGCTGCTGATTTTCCTGCTGATGGCTACCTACCTGGCTGCATTCTTTGTGGCCGACACGGACCCAGCGGCGCGGATTCTCTGGTGGGCGCACACGCTGGCGATTCTGACTTTTTTGCCAATCATTCCCCACACCAAGCACCTGCATCTGGTGCTAAGCCCGGCCACGATTTTTCTCTCACGCGGCGGTTTCAGCCAGATTCCTCCACTCGTCGGCGATGAGGATTTCGGCCTGATCGCTGGAACGGATCTCACGCAGTTAGTCAGCCTGCAAGCCTACTCCTGCGTGGAGTGCGGGCGCTGCACTGAGCACTGCCCCGCAGCCAACACAGGCAAGGTGCTCAACCCAAAGGAAATTATTTTGGGTCTGCGCGACTACCTCAACGAGCTTGGACCTGCGTCGGAAGAACCACTGCTCGGTAAGTACAACGCACCGGAAGCGCCGTTTCAATGCACCACCTGCGGGGCTTGCGAGTTTCAGTGCCCGGTAGGCGTTGAGCACCTGCCGATTCTGGTGGGGCTACGACGCGGCGCGGTCAACACCGGCGCATGGGAGAACGACTATGGGTCCAAACTATTTTTAGCTTTGGAGCGCGGCTCGAATTCTCTGGGCATGGCCGCCTCAGAGCGCGACAAGTTTATCGAAAAGGCCGGGCTGCCGAATTTCGACGGAACGCAGGTGTATTGTTTGTGGCTGGGCTGCATGGGTGGCTACGACCCCAAAGGCCGCGAGATTGTGGCCGACTTTGCGCGCGTGATGAAGTACCTCGGCGCGAGTTTCGGTGTCCTGCGCAAGGAAAAATGCACGGGCGATCCGGTGCGGCGACTGGGCAACGACCTGCTCTTCCAGCAACTGGCCGAAGAAAACTTGAAATCGCTGGCTGAGAACAAAGTCAAGAAGATCGTCACAATCTGCCCCCATTGCGTGCGCACGATTCAAGAGGACTGGAAGGAGTTCGGAACTCCGCCAGAAGTCGAGCATCACAGCGAGTTTCTGGCACGGTTTGCGGATAAATTGCCGAAGCAGGCGAGCGAAGAGAAGATTGTCTACCACGATCCCTGCTATCTGGGCCGCTATCGCAACGTTTACCAGGAGCCGCGCGCTATCGTAGAGTTAGCCGGTGAGTTAGTCGAAGCCCCGCGCAATCGTGAAAGAAGTTTTTGCTGCGGTGCAGGCGGCGGGTTGGCGTTTCTAGGCGAGGAGACCGGCGAGCGAGTGAGTCATGTACGCGCGGCGGAGTTAGTCGCAACCGGAGCTAAAACGGTAGGAACGGCCTGCCCGTTTTGTAACAGCATGTTCCGCGATGCGCTCGCGGAAAAGGGCGACAGCGCGCCGCAATTGCTCGACATTGCGCGGTTGACGGCAAGGGGATTGCCGGAGAATGGAACAAGCTGAGATTCGAGGCAACTCATATCTCAGAACCGAAACCCGAGAGGCCAGTCAATGCCCAGGCAGATCAAAAATCCCAATTGTTGATGAATGGCTTAATGAACTCCTGCTCTTCTACCATGCTCTGCTTTTTAGCTTTGTCCTTGGTTTCTGGAACATAATTGTAGCCCACCCATACCTTGTTTGGTCTTTTCGGTGATCCGTCTTGCTTCTTTGTTCGGTACGCATATTCTAAATTCTTCTGGGCTGCTATCTCAGCTTCCTTGATGGGAAGAACAAGACAGCGATAGTCCATTGGAGTTTTCACGCAAACTAACACAACAATCTGTGCCTGGTAGTAGCTACGCGACCGATTAAACATGCGTAGCTGCCGATCCTCAATAATCTCAGCATTGCAATAACCATAACTGAACCACCAGCCATTCGTATAATTGGCCTCATAACTTGCGCCTTTTACTTGTATTTGCCATGTCTTTCCGTCTTTTACTGCGATGAGATCGGCATTCGCTGAGATTCCTTCTTTGTTGAGATCGCTTACTCGAGAGCCGCGGAATTCCAGTTCATTCGCAACGATCCGTTCGGCAATACGGCCAACATTCTGTTTTCCAATTGTTCCCTCGCTCATTTCACCCCTCCGGTGGGATTCTACGCCGTGTTCTCCCTATTGGGTGCCGATAGAGCGGTGGCGACGTGCTGCCTCGGAGATTTATGATGAACGCGAGCCTTTCCTTATGAAAATCATCGTTGCCATCAAACAAGTGCCGGAGCGGGATGCGCAAGTGCGCATCGACTCGCAAGCAAAGTGGATTGAAGAGGCGGGACTGCAATGGGCACTGAACGAGTCCGACGCCTACGCGCTGGAAGAAGCTCTGCAACTCAAGGAAAAGCACGGCGGCGAAGTTGTGGTGCTGACAGCCGGGCCGGAGCGCGTGGGTTCAACGATTCGCGAGGCGTTGGCCAAGGGCGCGGATCGGGCGATTCACATCGACTGCGCCGACCTTGGCAATCGCGATGCACTGGGAGTGGCGCGACTGCTGGCTGCCGCCGTGAAGCCGGAAAACCCCGACCTGGTGCTGACTGGCCTTCAGTCCGATGACCTGGGCCTGGGACAGACGGGCGTGATAGTGGCCGAGTTACTCGGTCTGCCGCATTCTTCACTGATTTTGCACGTAGAGAAGACCAACACGGGCCTTACGGTAAAGCGCGAGTTGGAAGAGGGCTGGTTCCAGACGATCGAGTTGCCGACGCCGGCGGTGCTGACGATTCAATCCGGAGGCAACAAGTTGCGCTACGCGACGCTGATGGGCATCAAGCGCGCCAAGACCAAGGAGGTACGCACGCTGAGAGCGGCTGAACTGGCTCCCGATGTTGCGCCAGTCGTAGTGCTGGAGCGAGTCACGTTGCCGACGAAGCAAAAGTCTACGCAAATACTGCCCGGAACGGCGAAGGAAGCGGCGGCGGCGTTGGTCGAAAAATTGAAGTTCGAGGCGAGGGTGCTATGAGCGACATTTGGGTCGTTGTTGAAGAGCGGGACGGACGGGTGAGCCGCATAAGTTGGGAGGCTGTGGCTGCGGGACAGAAGCTGGCCGCGCTAACTGGGCTCGCGGTGAACGCGGTCGCGGTTGGCGCGCACGTGGAGCAACTGGCCGTCGAAATTGCAGCCAAGGCGCTGAGCAAAGTGGTTCGCGTGGAGCACGCGCTGCTGGCGGCTTACACGGCAGATGGATTTACGCTGGCCTTGCAGCAGTTATTCGAGAGTGAAAAGCCGGATTACGTGGTTTTTTCGCATACCTATCAGGTACGCGACTACGCTCCGAAGCTGGCGGCGAGGCTTGGCCAAGTGCTCATCGGTGACGTGATCGCTATTGGCGATGGCCCGATCTTCACACGGCAACTAATGCAAGGTCGGCTGAGCGGCTCTTACCGGCACCTAGGCAATGGGCCATGCTTTGTCTCGGTGCAGGCCGGAGCCTTTCGGGCGGACGAGGCTCAAGCTGGCGTGGCTCAGGTCTCTGTATTTTCGCCGACGATCGAAGCGGTGCAGATTCGCACCAAGCCCAGCGAGCGTTTCCGCGGTACGGCGCAGACAGTTGACCTGGGTTCGGCGCAGCTGATCGTGAGCGTAGGACGCGGCATCAAGGACCCCGAGCACATTCCGCTGGTTCAGGAACTGGCGACCGCTCTGGGTGCGGAGTTAGGCGCGTCGCGACCTATCTGTGACAACGGATGGCTGCCGATGGAACGTCAGATCGGCAGCTCAGGCCAGACCGTCTCGCCCAAACTTTACCTGGCTGTTGGCATCTCAGGAGCTATTCAACATTTGGTCGGCATGAAAGGCTCGCAGTGCGTGGCAGCCATCAACAAGGACCCCGCCGCGCCGATCTTTGAAGTCGCCGATTACGGCATTGTCGGCGATCTTTTTGAAGTCGTCCCGGCGCTGACCGACGCGGTGAAGGCGGCAAAGCAGTAGATGCTTCCCACGTTGGTTAAGGCGTTCATTGCGTCACTTCCCTTCCGGCGATGAAGACGCGCGGCGTGGCCGGAGCGGCGATGAAGTAGGCCAGCTCGCGGTAATCGCTGAACTCATGAATCAAAAAGTCGGCTTGTTTACCGGTTTCCAAAGAACCGACCCGATTGCCAAGGTCAAGATTTTTTGATTGAAGACTCCAGGCTGCGTTGATGGTGGCGGCAGTGAGAGCTTCGGCGGGCGTGAGCGCCATGTTGAGGCAAGCCAGCGATAGGATGAAGGGCATCGAGGTTATCGGCGATGAGCCGGGATTGAAGTCCGTAGCCACGACGATTGCTAGGCCCTGCTCGACCATGATGCGCGCAGGCGGATAGTTCGTGCGCCCCAACGCGAAGACCGAACCTGGCAGCAAAACCGGCTGCACTCCGGCCGTCCTCAGTTGGCACAAGGTCTCTTCGGTCACTGTCTCCAGGTGGTCAGCCGTAGCGGCGCCTAACTCGGCAGCCAGCGCTGCGCCAGTGCCCGGCCGGAACTGCTCGGCGTGAACGCGCAGGGCGAGATTATGACGCCGAGCCGCGGTCAGCACTGTACGCGTTTCGTCCACGGTAAATGCGTGATCGTCACAGAAGGCATCACAGAATTGCGCCAGATCGGCGGCGGCAACTTCCGGAATTAGCTCATCTGCGATCCAGCGGATGTATTCTTCGCGGCGGTGGGCAAACTCCGGCGGAATGGTGTGGGCAGCCAAGAGCGTGGGCACAATGCGCATCGGGCCCTCGGCGTTGAGCCGCGCCAGCACGCGCAGAAGCCGCAGTTCAGTTGCGTGGTCCAGCCCATAGCCGGATTTGGCTTCGATGGTTGTCGTGCCCGAGCGCAGCATCCAGTCGAGGTGACGCCGCGCAATAGTCAGCAACTCATCCTCAGTAGCCGCGCGGGTCAATACGACGGTGCGCAGAATTCCGCCGCCCGCAGCGGCGATCTGCTGATAAGTCGCTCCTGCAATGCGCTGCTCGAATTCCGCCGCGCGATTGCCTGCAAAGACCAAGTGGGTGTGCGCATCCACGAAACCCGGCGTAACGCAGTGGCCTTCGGCGTCGATCAGCGCTGCGTGCGGCGGGATGTCGCTTCGGAGTTCGGAATATGGGCCAACGGTGGCGATGCGACCGTCTTCGATTACCAACGCGGCATTCTCGATGATGCACAACTCGCGCAACTCCGTGCCAACGCGCGGACGCGCCGGTCCCGCAAGCGTGGCAAGCTGGCCGATATTGACGACTGCAAGAATGTCAGCCACAGCTACATCCCCGCCATCGGAATCGCGATGCCCTGCTCTCGCGCGGTTTGTTGCGCCAGCTCATAGCCTGCATCGGCGTGGCGCGCGACTCCCAGGCCAGGATCGTTGTTCAGCACGCGAGAGATTTTGCGCGCGGCCATCTCTGTTCCGTCGGCCACCGTCACCTGGCCCGCATGCAGCGAGAATCCCATCCCTACGCCGCCGCCATGATGAAAACTCACCCAGGTCGCACCCGAAGCTGTGTTGAGCAACGCGTTGAGAATCGGCCAGTCAGCGACGGCATCGGAGCCGTCCATCATTTTCTCCGTCTCGCGATACGGGCTGGCCACCGAACCCGTGTCGAGATGGTCGCGGCCAATGGCGATGGGCGCGGAGATCTCGCCCTTGCGGACTAAATCATTCATCGCTTCGCCCATGCGCGCGCGCTCTCCATAACCCAGCCAGCAGATGCGTGCAGGCAATCCCTGAAAGGCAAATCGGCCGCGCGCAAGATGCAACCATCGGGTGAGAATTTCGTTCTCCGGAAAAAGTTCGAGTGCGAGTTCGTCGGTGCGGTCGATGTCCTTGGGATCGCCGGAGAGCGCCACCCAGCGGAACGGTCCCGCGCCGGTGCAGAAGAGCGGACGAATGTACTCCGGCACAAAGCCTGGAATCAGAAAGGCACCGGCGCAGCCGGCGTCGAAGGCAAAACGGCGAATGTTGTTGCCGTAGTCGAAAGCTATCGCCCCGGCGCGTTGAAGAGCGAGCATCGCATCGACGTGGACAACCATGGTGGCTGTCGAGCGGCGAACATATTCGATGGGGTCGTGCTGGCGCAACTCGGCAGCCTCGGCCAACGTGAGGCCCTGCGGGATGTAGCCGTTGAGCGGATCGTGAGCGCTGGTCTGGTCTGTAACCACGTCCACCTTGACCCCGCGCGTGACAATCTCCGGCAGCACATCGGCGCAATTGCCCACGAGGCCCACGGAGAGAGCCATGCCTTCGCGGACAGCCGTCTCGCACATGCGCAATGCCTCATCCAGGTCTTCGGTCACCGTGTCGCAGTAGCGCGTGGCTACGCGGCGTTCGATGCGGCTGCGATCCACGTCGATAGCCAGTACGACTCCGCCGTTCAGCGTGACAGAAAGTGGCTGCGCGCCGCCCATTCCACCCACGCCGCCGGTTACCACCAGCTTGCCCTTGAGCGAGCCAGTCCCGCCCGCTTGGGCAAAGTGGCGCTCGGCAAGCGAGGCAAAGGTCTGGAAGGTTCCCTGCAAAATTCCCTGCGTGCCAATATAAATCCAGCTGCCGGCCGTCATCTGGCCGTACATCATGAGCCCCTTGCGATCCAATTCTTGAAAGTGCTCCCAGTTAGCCCACTTGCCCACCAGATTTGAGTTGGCGATGATGACGCGGGGCGCCATCTCATGGGTGGGAAAGACACCGACCGGCTTGCCGGATTGGACAAGCAAAGTATCTTCATTGCCCAGTTGTTCGAGTTCGCGAACGATGGCATGGAAGCACTCCCAGTTGCGCGCCGCCTTACCGATGCCGCCGTAGACGACCAGGTCGGCAGGCCGTTCCGCAACGTCAGGATCGAGGTTGTTCATCAGGCAGCGCAGCGCCGCCTCCTGCTGCCAGCCTTTGCAGCGCAATTGGTTACCGCGTGGCGCGCGAATGTTGGGTGCTGCGTCGGTCATACTTTCTCCTAACCTGAATGCCGCTTCTGTCGGAAACCTTGCTTATGAAGTGGCCAGCAGGCTGCTCTCCGCAAACGATTCTTTCCGGGTAAGCGAGCTTTTCGGCAGAGTGCGACAAGGCATGGCAGTCTCTACGGTTGATACAGAGGATACTACCGCGAAGGGCTCATCTTCTTAAAGCCATAAACGAGGGCGATGAGGGTATGTCAACGTGGAATCCTTGCTGAGGTCCCGAAATGTATGCCGATTCGATGATAGAAGGCCGAATCTCCCTTTCGCTTCTCCAGCATTCGTCTCCGCACCCGACGACGGCTTGCGGGGCTGAACCATTGATCGTTATCCTTCTTGCCATGTCCAGCACTCTTGTTGAATGCGTTCCCAATTTTTCCGAAGGCCGTGATGCAGCCAAAGTCGATGCCATTATCGAAGCCATGAAGATCCCCGGCGTTTATCTTCTCGACCGGGAGATGGATTCCGATCACAACCGCTGCGTCATCACTCTGGTGGGCGAGCGGGAAGCTATTCAAGAGGCCGCCATTCGCGGCGTTGGCAAGGCTGCCGAGTTGATCGACCTAACGCAGCATACGGGCGCGCACCCACGCATGGGGGCAACCGATGTGGTGCCCTTCATCCCCATCGACGGCGTAACAATTGAAGATTGTGTTGCCATGGCCAAGCACGTGGGAGCCGAAATCGCGCGACGCTTCGAGATTCCGGTCTATCTTTACGAAGCCGCCGCGACGACGTCGGAACGGTTGAATCTGGAAAATATTCGACGCGGACAGTTCGAGGGCATACGCGATGAGATTGCGACCAACCCGTCGCGCAAGCCCGATTTTGGAGAGCCGCGCGTACATCCAACGGCCGGAGCAACTGTGGTAGGCGCGCGCAAGCCTTTGATTGCCTACAACGTCTTCCTGAATACGGCCGACGTGGCGATCGCGAAGAAGATCGCCAAGGCCGTGCGTTTTTCGACCGGCGGGCTGCGTTACGTCAAAGGAGCGGGATTCCTGGTGCGCGGCATGGCTCAGGTTTCGATGAACCTGACTGATTTTGAGCAGACGCCTGTGCATCGGGTTTTTGAATTTGTGAAGCGCGAGGCCGAGCGCTACGGCGTGGTTCCGGTTTCGAGCGAGATTGTTGGGTTAATTCCGAAACTGGCTTTGGAACAGGCCGCGGAGTGGTTCCTGCAGGTGGAGAACTTCGATTCTTCGCTGATTCTGGAAAATCGTTTAGCTGCGGTGATGAGCGGAAAGACGGCCATCGGCGGGCTGCGCGCTGGCGTGGAGCCGTTTATCGAACAACTAGCCGCACCCACCGCGACTCCCGGAGGAGGCAGCGCGGCGGCGGCTAGCGGCGCGATGGCCGCAGGCCTTGCGGGCATGGTAGCGTCGATGTCACGCGGTAAGAAAGCTTACTTGCAATACGAAAGCCAGCTCAGCCAGGCGGTTGCGCGACTAACTCCACTGCGCGAGGAACTGAAGGCTGCGATTGATGCCGACGCTGAATCCTATAACTCCGTGGTGAAGGCTTATAAGTCGGCGAAGGAATCTGGCGACGGTGGTCGGGAGATCAACACTGCGCTCCAACAGGCTATCAGTGTGCCTCTTGGCGTGGCCGAAAAAGTCATGGAAGTGGCGCGAATTGCAACTAGCCTGAAGCCGATTACAAATCCAAATATGGCATCCGATCTGACGACCGCTATCGCCTTGGCTGGAGCCGCTATTGAAGGCGCGCTGGCCAACGTTGTGATCAACCTGGATTCGATTAAGGCGGAGTCACTGGAGGTTGAAGCATTCGTCAGCGCGACGCGCAAGCGCGTCGCGGGTCTGAGAACTTAGGTAGGGTCGAAGCTTTGTGGACGGACATTCGCGGTTAGTCGACTGTTGAACGATCCTCTGAAATGGAATGACTGGAACTAGCCAGGTCGCGCTCTTTCTGCAAATAGAGTTTGTAGCTACTTTTTAGTCGAAAAAGCCAAATCGCCGAAACCATCCACAATAGCATGATGAGAGCAGTTGCTCCCAGCCGAATGTAAAACTTCATGCGCCACTCATTTGCATCGGCCGAGGGGTCGGTCGTCATCCAAAAATCAAACATTGCCTGATAAATGTTCGACAGTCCAGCAACAGTGAGCACGACCAGCGCGATCATGGCCAATAGCATTTTCTTCGTCGCCATCACTGACCTCCAAGTTATTGGGTGCCGATACCCCCCATCCTTTCGCCAATCCTACGAAAAGGCGGAGTGTTACAAGACTCATCGACAAATTTTAACTCACCAACTGCACCGCGCGAATGGTTTCCTTGCGCACAGTGAGGCGTTCGACTAACTCGGTGCGGACTTCGTAACCGCGGCCAGGAGTGTCCGGAATGGCTATCTCGCCAGCTGAGGAAACTGTAACTTCGGGCTCGATAATGTCTTCGGCCCAGTAACGCGCAGACGCCGAAACGTCGCCTGGGAGAGTGAAGTTTTCAAGAGTCGAAAGAGCGATGTTATGCGAGCGTCCAATGCCCGACTCGAGCATGCCGCCGCACCAGACCGGGATACCCCGCTCCTGCGCTGCGTTGTGCACGGCGATGGCCTCGGAGAAGCCCCCTACGCGGCCTAGTTTAATGTTTATGATCCGGCACGACTCCATCGTTATCGAGGCCAAAGCATCGCGGCGGTTACGGATGGATTCGTCGAGGCAGATGGGCGTTTGCAGGCGCTTTTGCAGTATCGAGTGGTAGTAGAAGTCGTCTTGCCACAGAGGTTGTTCGATCATCAGCAGGTCGAATCCGTCGAAGGTGGTCAGGTGGTCTTCATCCCTGAGCCCGTAAGCCGAGTTGGCATCGCAGCTCAAGATGATTTCTGGCCAGCGATCTCGCACTTTTTCAAAGACCTCTACATCCCAGCCCGGCTTGCACTTGAGCTTGATCCGCTGATAGCCAACGGCCAATTCCTTCTCGATGATCTTCATTAGCTCGGGAATTGACGACTGAATTCCAAGCGAAACGCCGCAGGGAATCGTGTCGCGCACACCGCCAATCAGTTTGGAGATCGACATCCCTTCGCGCTGCGCCTCCAGGTCCCAGATGGCGTTTTCGAGTGCCGCCTTGGCCATGCGGTTGCCACGCGCCTGGTGAAAAATCCGTGGGCATTCACCGCCATGCGCGGGCGATTCGGCGGCCAGCATCGGCCCCAATTCGTTAGCGATCACAGCCCAAGCACCATCCGTAAACTCCGCAGAGAAGAACGGCCGCTCGCCTGCCGTGCACTCGCCCCAACCGGTCAGCCCCTCGGACTTGATCTCCGCGAGCAGGATTCTACGGTTGCGAGTAACGCCAAAGCTGGTTTCAAAGGGGTGGACCAAGGGCAGTTGCAGCTCACGCAGAACAATTTCATCGATTCTCATAGATTTCCATTTCCTTGAGATTTGAGGCCGGCTTCGGAATGGGCAAGGGGACCCAGTTCAAAGACTCCATTTCCTTCAGCATTACAGGTAAAGCTAAGTACGGCTAACCCCCGAGAGAATGCATGTTGAAAACGGCGGCGGTTCTCCAACTGGAGAGCCAGAGCGCGTTCCCGGTCAGCTTCTGAGGCCTTCCACTGATAGATGGAGGCGGGAACCGAAATGCGCTCTTCGATCTTTTCTTCGATGATACGCTCGGCTGTAGGACGGCATTCTAAAGCGGCCTCTACCCTGGGCGAATCGAGCTGCCACTCGGCGACTAGGCGGTCGGTCGGGAGCCCACCCTGCAGACGAGATGAGGATACACCATAAAAATTCGGTTCGTACCGGTAAACAATGGCCCCCAGCTTGTGAATGTTGAGAAAAGCGTTCTTAATTTCCAGCGGATCAAAGGTCCACTCCATCAAGCGGATGCCGCGTGCAAGCGCTTCCCGGCGTTGCTCCAGCTTGAGTCGCGTTCCCAGGCCGCGATTTCTGTATTGCTCACGCACGGCCAGCATATGGGAGTGCAGATAGGGCTGCGGCCCGCTGTCGGTTGTCTTCACGCCTGGCCAAGACGCGACGAAACCAACCAGGTCGCCCTTCGCAGACGCTTGGCTGGCAACCTCCGTATCAAAGGCTCCAATGACCTGGCCGCCTATCTTCTGCGCCAATAGATACGCCTTGCGAGGAAATACCTCGCTCGAGTCCATCCCCCAAGTTTCGATCTGCAACTGGACGCAGGCTTCCAACTCGTCGAAACCCGAACAGGCGCGAATGACGATCAAGGCTCGGCCTCCATAGTGGCTGCTGCCAGTTTGCGCTTCGCCTTCGCCCATAATGCTTCCAACTCGTCTGGGGATAACTCCTCCAATGGTTTATCGGAGGCCAACTCCATGGCGTGAAAACGCTGGCGAAAACGTCGGTTGCAGCCGCGCAGGGCCATCTCCGCGTCCACACCAAGATGCCGGCCCAGGTTCACCACGGTGAACAGAAGGTCGCCCAGCTCGGCTTCGACCGCCGGCTTGCGCGCCGGATCGCCAGAGGAAGCCTCGACCTCCAACTCCGCAGTTTCTTCGGCCAGTTTGGGCAACAGGTCGCGCCAGTTCGGCCAATCGAATCCAGACTTCTGTGCCTTAGCCCCCAGCTTGGCCGCTTCAGCCAGCGCCGGCATCGCTCGCTGCACTGCATCCAATCTCGATTCCGAAGGCGCGTCCGCTGCACGCAATCCTTTTTCGGCAGCCTTGATCTCTTCCCAGTTGCGCAGCACTGCTGCGGACGAACCTCCGACGGCCGCATCAACCGAAGCCCGGTTGCCAGCAGCGCGTGAAGCCTCCTCGCCGAAGACATGGGGATGACGCCGCACCAGCTTGTTGTTCAGATGGTCGAGCACATCGGCGATGGTGAAGTGGCCCTCGTTGGCCGCCATCTCGGCATAAAACAGCACTTGGAGCAGCAGGTCGCCCAGCTCCTCGGCCAAGTGAGGAAAGTCGCGGCGCTCAATCGCGTCGAAGACCTCGTAGGTCTCCTCCAGAGTGTATTTGCGAATGGAATCGAAGGATTGCTCGCGGTCCCAAGGGCAGCCGCCGGGAGCCCGCAGCCGCGCCATGATCTCGACCGACTGCTCAAACAAGGCTGCCGCCCGCGCCGGATCGGATGCAAGTTGCGGCGCGGGAGCCTGTGCTGTGGAGCTTTCAGGCGGAAGGTCCATGCACCTTCAGTCTACCTTGGCCGGGAGCGGCAGCGCTGGCTCGGGGATCTCAAGGTCTGGGAATCGCGCGAATAAATGATGCAGATTATTTTCGACAACCTGCTACCGTGAATTTGGGCCAACCTTGCAAACGGGTCGGCCAAAATGGGATCCGGTGCTACCCCCCTCCCCCCGTATTTATTGTGAAACTGTGGAGCTGTGATGAAATTGTCTTGCGCAAAGTGTCGCGCGAATTTCCATTTGAGACCTTGGAAGTAACGAACCTCAAGCGGCCTTCGCTCGTGCGAAGCCGTATACTCAACTTCGCGCATGATTCGAATTCTGGGAACGATCTTTGTGGGGCTGCTCGGTCTCGCTTTCGGCAGCTTTCTGAACGTGTGCCTGAGCCGCTGGCCTGCAGGTGAGAGCGTGGTTCAGCCGCGCTCGCATTGCCGCCAGTGTGGCCGGACGCTCACGTGGTGGGAGAACGTGCCGCTGCTCAGTTGGCTCGCCCTGCGCGGCCGCTGCCGCACATGCCGCGCCTGGATTGGCTGGCGCTATCCGCTGGTGGAACTGGTGGTGGGCACGCTGTGGGGCTTGGTCGCGTGGCGATTTTTGGACTGGGCTTTTCTGCCCGGAGTTCCTGAGCTAGCTTTCTTCAGAGGACTCGTCATGCTTGTTGGTCACCTAGTTTTCTACTGGCTCCTCGTGACTCTTGCAGTGCTTGATGCGGAACATCTGTGGCTCCCAAATTGGCTAACGTGGCCCGCCATTGCGATAGGATTCACTTACAGTAGTGTGCCACTGCCGTTTGATGATGTAGTCGCATTGGCGTCATGGGGAACCTCTATACAGATACGCGCGGCGATAGCTTCCATCCTGGCTATGTCGATTGCCGCCGGTCTAATTCTGCTTATCCGCTGGGTCTACTGGCTGATCCGTCGCCGCGAGGGCATCGGATTGGGCGACGCCAAGCTAATGGCGATGCTGGCCGCGTGGCTCGGCCTTCCATGCGCACTACTCGCCTTTGGTCTGGGAGTCGTACTCGGAGCTTTGGTTGCAGTCGTTCTGCTCGCGATTCCTTCCGATCGGGACAACACCGAAACTTGGGCGCTCAAGAAGATGCCACTTGGAACTTTTCTTTGCGTTGGTGGAATTGTCAGCAGCTTGTGGGGGCAGCCAATCATCGCAGCCTATCAACGCTGGGCTGGCTTCTGAGCGCTACTTCGGCGTTTCAATTGAAGGTGGCTGGCTGGGCGCGGAGTTTTTTCCATTCGCGATCTCCGGCTCTTTCAATGCCTTGCGCGCATCCTTGCCATGGCGGCTGTCCGGATCGTATTCGTTCACTTTTTCGTAGTTCGCGCGCGCATCGGCTAAATTGCCCAGGTGCCGGTCAGCCTCAGCCAAACCCCAATAAACTTCAGGATTCTCCGGGTCAAGAATCAGAGCGGACTCGAAGCGCGAAAGAGCCGCCCTCCAGTTTTTGGTCTGCAAATAATAGCCGCCCACTTCGATGTCTTTGGAAGCGGCCTCCTGGTGGGTGGGCTCCTTGACGGAGAGTTTTCTCTTCTTGTCCGGCTGATCGTCTTCCGGACGTGGTAGCAGGTTCTCCATACCGTTGAGGCTGGAGCTGGAACCTTCGTCATGCGCGTTAGCGGCGGACGGCGCAGGGTCGTCTGGACTGCGCACGGGGTCCAGGTCCTCGCCGGGCAGCGGAACTGGCGTGCTCTCCGCTCCGTTATAGGTCGCATCGGGCACCGCAGGCGTGGTCTTCGAGGGCATCACGGGAACTTTAGTCGTGTCCTCAGGAAAAGGATTAGCGCTGGATTGGGAGGCCGTCGCAGGCTTCTGATTTTCGCCGTTTGGATTGCTCTGACCAGTTCCGGGAGCGCCGCCTCCGGCCGGAGTTTGTGCAAACAGTCCTGACGCCGCCCAAAGGCAGCCCGCGAAGAGTGGCGCTGCAAAAAAAAACTGTCTCATCTGACTTGCCTCATATCGGCTTTATGCCCGCAATGATAGGATGCGATTCATACCGCACCAAAGGAAAGCATCGCACATTCGCATGGGACTCATCATCCGCTCTTCCGCAATTCACGCCGCCGGCTGCTACACCACCACGGTCATCCGCAAAGGCGAGCGAGTGGCCGAATACACCGGCCACCGGCTGACCAGAGACGAGGCAGACGCTGCCTACGCGAACTCGCCCATCACATACTTGTTTGGACTCGGCGACGGCTCGGTGGTGATCGACGGACACTCGATGGCCATGTTCATCAACCACAGTTGCGACGCTAACTGCGAGACCAGCGAAGAAGACGGCCGGGTGTGGATCACGGCCATCAAAAACATCGAACCGGGCGAGGAGATCACCTACGACTACTGCCTCTACGACGGTGACGAGGATGAAGCCGTTTGTAACTGCGGCGCAGGCAAATGCCGCGGGACGATGTACTCAAAAAAAGAGATCAGGCGGCGCAAGGCCGTCGCAAAAATGACCCTCTAGAAAGCCGCCGGAGAAAAATGCGGCACGCACAAGGCCAAGAAAGCTGGAAAGCTGCTCACGCCTAAACCCTTCCTTCACCTCCGCAACTAGAGCATTTCAAGGAGACGGATTTCCACCTGTTCGACTCACCACCCTGGAACGATACAATCGCCACTAGGCGGTCTTGAAGCCGGACGGGCCGACGGAACGGGTGCATCCATGGGTTATCAGGTTTTGGCCAGGAAATATCGTCCGCAGCGCTTTGTCGATGTGGCCGGGCAGGACCACGTGACCCGGACGCTGATGAATGCGCTGAGCCAGAACCGCATTGCGCACGGCTATATCTTCTCTGGGCATCGCGGGATCGGCAAGACCACCATCGCACGCATTGTGGCACAGGCTTTGAATTGTCGCACGGAGATTGGAAGTGCGCAGCGACCTACGCCAGAGCCTTGTGCCGTATGCGATTCCTGCGTGGAGATTCGACAGGGCAACGCCGTGGACGTGATCGAAATCGACGCGGCCACTAATCGCGGCATCGATGAGATTCGGGAACTGCGTGATGCCGCACGCTACGCGCCTTCCCGCGACCGCTACAAGATTTATATCCTCGACGAGGCCCACCAGATCACCGAGGCGGCCTTCAACGCGCTGCTCAAGACTCTGGAAGAACCGCCAGCGCATGTCATCTTCATGATGGCTACCACGCAGCCGGAGGACATTCCACAGACTATCCGCTCGCGCTGCCAGCACTTCAGTTTTCATGCCGTCAAATTCGACGACATTTTGGCGCAGTTGAAGATGATCGCTGGGCAAGAGCAGGTCGAAGCCGAAGACGCCGCGCTGGCTCTTTTGGCCGAAGCTGGCGACGGGTCAATGAGAGACGCGTTGTCAATTATGGATCAGGCAATTGCTTCCGCGCCGTTGGAGAATGGCCGCCCGGTGCTGGCTGCGGAGCAGATTCGCGACCTGATGGGATCGGTGCCCAACGCGGTTTTCGAGCGGCTGCTGGAGGCCGTGGCCGCGGGGCAGAGTGCGGAGCTGATGGAGCAGTTGAACCTGCTGTTGAATGCCGGTCACAGTCCATCGTCTTTGGCACGGCAGATGGTTCGCTACCTGCGCAACGCGCTGATGGCCAAGCTGGACGGCGAGCAGACGCAGTTGCTGCAGATCTCTGGCGATGAACGGGCACGGGCGGCGCGCACGGCGCTACTCTTCACCGAGGAAGAACTGACGCGCAATTTGCAGATCGTGCTGCGCACCTTCGACGACTTGAATTATCGGCAGGAGCAACGCTTCCATCTGGAGTTGGGATTGCTGAAACTGATTCACGCGCAACGGCTGCTGCCGCTGGAGGAGCTGCTGAGCGGCGTGGGGACTGCGCGCAACGCTGGTCCAGCATCACCTGCGGCTTCTGGTCCAGTTTCGACTCCGCGGCCACCTGCAAGCACGACTCGACCGGTAGCATCGCCTGCTCCCGCAGCGGCTCCGGCGCTTTCGCCTTTTGGGCCAACAGGCGGAAGCTGGAGTTCGGGACCGAAGATGGAGTCGAGCCCGCAAACTGGGTCAGCGGCCTCGCCGGTGGCAACGATGGAGCGCCTATCGCCCGCACCCGCCGTGCCAGTCATCCCGCCTCAAAGCACCACGCCCTTCCCTGCCGCCTCGACTCCAGCCAAGGGCTTTGCGTCCGCCGAAATGCTCACCGAAGGCGCGTTGGGCAAGGCTCCGCAGACCGCTCCAGAACTCGCAACGCCGCCGAGCGTCGAGGCGATTCGTCACGCCGTGGGCAGCGCGCTGGTCGAGGCCGGTCACGAATCGGCCGCACAATTGCTGGGTGCGGGGGTGTGGGCGATTGACGGGTCGAGTATGCGCATTGAGGTCGCAGGCATGGGCAAGAAGATGATCGCCCTCACAGTCAATGCGGCGGCAGAAAAAATTATCCGCCAGGAGTTGCAACGGCTGGGTGCGCCGACGCGTTTTTTGGTTGTCCCCGGCGAAGGCGGCGGGCAGAAGACCGGACCGATTGCCGCGCCAGCAGCGGTGCCACCTATCGGCAGCGTTCAAGAGGCCGCGCTCGCCAACCCATTAGTCCAGAAGGCACAAGAAATTTTCAAGGCCGAAGTTCGCAGCGTGGTCGACCTCCGCCAAAAGTAATTGCACGTTTGAAAACTACTCCCCAATCTGAGGTGAACAGTTCATGATCAACCCGCTCAAGATATCCGAGATGCTCTCCCAAGCCAACCAAATGCAGGAGGAGGTTCAGCGTAAGCTGAGCCAGATGGTGGTCGAGGGAACCAGCGGCGGCGGAGCAGTTTCCGCAACAATGAACGGCAAGAAGCAGCTTCTCAAAATTCATATCGAGCGGGCTGCGGTGATCGGGCTTGGCAGCGACAAGCCGGATGTGGAGATGCTCGAAGACCTAGTGGTGGCAGCAGTGAACGATGCTGGACGCAAGGCTGATGAGGCCATGCAATCGAGCGTAAAGGGTATGCTTGGCGATCTGAATCTGCCGGGGATGGGCTGAATCTTGACTACGACTCTCTTACTCTAACCCGAGGGGAGGACGAAACGATGTTCGATGGAATGAATCGCCGGAGCTTTCTGCAATTAGGTGCAGCGGCCAGTGTGGCGGCTATGGCTCCGCGCTGGATGAACGCCCAAAGCCCAACGCTCCCCGACCGCGTGCTGCAGGCGCGCGCCGCCGCGCTGAATGCACCGATCACGACGACCAAACTCTACGACAACGTGTATCTGTTGGTCAATAACGTGGCCGGCAACATGGCTCTTCAGACCGGTCCAGAGGGCAACATCCTCATCGATTCCAGCGTCTCGACCGCAGTCTCAAAGATTCGCGAGGCCATCGCCGCAGTCAGCAAAGATGCTCCCGACGCGCTCATCAACACCCACTGGCATTACGACCACACAGACGGCAACGACGGCCTGCACGCCGCCGGATTCACGATTTTTGCCCACCGCAAGACGCGCGAGCGGCTCTCTACGCCGCAGACAATCCCGTTCTTTCACCTGACCATGCCTGCATCCCCTGCCGGGGCGCTGCCCTCGATCACCTTCGATGAAGCGATGCATGCATGGCACAATGGTGACTCGCTCGATCTAGTCCACTTCGAGCCGGCGCACACCGACACCGACATCTACATTCACTTCCAAAATGCGAATGTTCTGCACGTAGGCGATATCTGGTTCAATGGCATGTACCCCTTTATCGACGAAGCCACGGGTGGCAGAATCGACGGAATGATTCACGCTGCGGAGAAGTCCCTTGCCGTCGCGGATAATAACACCAAGATCATCCCGGGTCATGGGCCACTGGGATCGAAGGCGGACTTGCAAAAGTATCACGATATGCTCGCGGCCGTTCGCGACAAGGTTGCGGCGCTTAAGGCCGGCGGAGCCAGCGAGCAGGAAGCGATCGCCAGGAAGCCGACGGCAGAGTTCGATGCTGCATGGAACAAAGGCCTCTTGAAAGGTGACGCCTTCACCGGAATTGTCTATCGAACGCTTTAGGAGGCGCACCGTGTCACGCTATGCCGAGCCAATGGCGCGGCTCATTGAAGAGTTGAAAAAGCTGCCCGGTGTGGGTACCAAAAGCGCCCAGCGGTTCGCATTTCATATTCTGCGATCGAGCGACGAAGATGCTGCCGCTCTGGCTGAGGCAGTGCGCGGCCTGAAGGCCAGCTTGCGCCTGTGCTCGGTCTGTAATAACGTGACTGATGTCGATCCATGCGCTTACTGCGCCAGTCCGACGCGCAATCATCGTCTGGTGTGCGTGGTCGAGGAACCGACTAACATTGCTGCCGTGGAGCGGACGCGAAGCTCGCAATCCGGTTCTCAGGGAGGCTTTCAGGGTGTCTATCACGTGCTGCACGGCACGCTTTCGCCACTGCACGGCGTGGGGCCTGATCAGCTGCGCACCGGCACGCTGCTGGGTCGCGTGGAGCGGAGCGAGGTGGACGAAGTCATCCTGGCTACCAGCCCTACGCTTGAAGGTGAGGCTACTGCCCACTGGTTGGCCAGTGCCTTGCGCGGCTTTCCGGTCCGCATCACGCGTATCGCTACCGGAGTGCCTGCCGGAAGCGACATCGAGTACGCCGACGAGGTGACGATGGCGCGGGCGCTGGAAGGAAGGCGGGAGCTTTAGAGAGGCTGCCGGATGTTGGCCGCGACATGGGGACAAGACCGCTAGATGCGAATCGCCCGAAAAGCAGTTCCTTCAGCCCGCTGCGCTCGCTCGGGATGACAGATTTTATTGTGATAAATTTACGACTGGCTGAAGAGAAGATACTGACCCTGGAAGCGATTTATCCGCGCAACCTGGCGATCAAATCCTGGGGATGGACCGGCTTGGCCAAAATCTCGAATTCGTAGCCCTGGGCGCGCGCCTTTTCGAGCAAATTGGCAGTGGCGGCTTGGCCGGAAAAGAGCAGAATCTTGATCTTGGGAAAGAGGGTCCGAATCTGGATCGCCGCGTCAATCCCGCTCAGCCCGGCCATGATGACATCCGAGATAAGCATCTCGGGCTTGAAGACAGAGGCCTGCTCGATCGCTGTTTCGCCCGAGTAGACGGCGCGGGCGTCGAAGCCGCTCTGGTTCAGAATCATGGCCAGCGTATCAGCGATGACCCGTTCATCGTCAGCAACCAGGATCTTCGATTTGGCGGAAGTTTTCGGCATATTCTCCTGAGCATAAATCTAAATTCAGAATGACGCACTGCGGTGGAGTTGGGCAACGTGCGCCTTGACAGCGATCAATGAAAAGCACTTTCCTGAGAAGATGCTTTTCTGCAATGATACGCTCAGTTTATGTAATTGACGCGAGCGCGTTCTTGATTTCGATCCGGCATTCTGACACCGGCAGGCGACCGCAATCGACCCGAATCTCCAGAGATCGACAGCTGAGGCCGATTCATCCGGGTGAAACCGGACAGTCATAAACTCAAAGAACAACCGCCGGCCGCGGCTCCTGGCCAGACGGATCCCAAACGGAGAACCAGCAATGCAGGAAGCGGGAATTTTCAGCGAAGGCCAAACCTCGGCCCCAACCACGACCATTGACGCCATCATTCGCGCCGAGGGAATCGAGAAATACTACGCGCAACCCAGCCAGAACCGCATCCAGGTGATCTCCGCCACCGATCTGGCAATCGTCCCCGGCGAGATCGTTGCTCTGCTCGGTCCCTCCGGTTCCGGCAAATCGACGATGTTGCGCATGTTGACTGGGCTTTCAACGCCGACGGCGGGGCAAGTCTATTGGCACGAGAAGCCCATCGCCGGCGCGGAGATCAATGTCTCGATTGTTTTCCAGAGCTTTGCTCTCTTTCCATGGCTGACGGTGTTGGAAAACGTTGAGGCTCCGCTGCAGGCCCGTGGTATTCCCGCAGACGAGCGCCGTGAACGAAGCATGAAAATGCTGGACACGGTGGGGTTGGACGGCTTTGAGGCGGCCTACCCGAAGGAGTTGTCTGGCGGCATGAAGCAACGTGTGGGCTTTGCGCGCGCGCTGGTTGTCGAGCCTGAAGTCCTCTTCATGGATGAGCCCTTCAGCGCCCTGGACGTGTTGACCGCAGAAAACCTACGCAGTGAACTGCTCGAACTTTGGGCCAACAAGACCATGCCTACCAAGGCCGTTTTCCTGGTCACCCACAACATCGAAGAGGCGGTGCTTCTCGCCGACCGCATTATCGTGCTGGGGCGGAATCCGGGGCACATCCGGACTGACTTCAAGGTACAACTCGCCCAGCCTCGCGACCGCAAGGCCGAAGCTTTCACGCAACTGGTGGACTACATCTACAAAGTGCTCACCAAGCCCGACGTAGCCCCAGCCGAGGCTCCCGATCAGAAGATACGGGTACGCGACCAGCGTCAGATGCATTATCAGATGCTGCCTCACGCCCGGCCGGGCGGCATGGCGGGGCTGCTAGAACTGCTGCTCGATAAGGGCGGCCGCGACGATATTTATCGTCTCGCCGATGATCTGGCCTTCGAGATCGACGACCTGCTGCCCATCGTGGACGCATCGCAGTTGCTGGGCTTCCTCAAAATCGAAGAGGGCGACGCGGCCATTACAGAAAGCGGCGCGGAGTTCGCCAACTCTGAGATTCTCCGCCAGAAAGAACTGTTCCGCGATGCCGCAGTAGCGAACGTGCTGCTGCTGCGCCAGATTCGGCGCGCGCTCGAATCCAAGAGCAATCACACCGTCCCAGAGGAGTTCTTTCTCGACATGCTCGATGAGCAGTTCAGCGAGGAAGAGTGCCAGCGCCAGATCGAGACTGCCGTCACGTGGGGCCGCTATGCGGAGTTGTTCGACTATGACGCCGGACACCGCCGGTTCGTGTTGCCTGATGTGCAGGACGAGGAGATTGCTGCCAGCGAGGAAGCCGAGTGAAGACCCAGCACCTTCTTGCACGAACACTGGTCACAGCGCGCACCTGGCCATTTGTCATTGATGTGGCCGTTGGCGGCTGTGGAGTCGCCTTGTTTCTGGCGATCCTGAATGTGGCCGCGTACTGGATGGGGACGCCGGTCCCGGTGGTGCAAATATCTCATTCCATCCGGGCCCTGCCAGCCTACGCCTTCTACTCCATCGTGCGCATGGGAATTGCATACCTACTAAGCATGGTCTTCGCGATAAGTTACGGCTACACGGCCGCATACAATCCGCGGGTCGAGGCCTGGATGATCGGGACGCTGGATATTCTACAATCGATCCCGGTGTTCAGCTTTCTGCCCCCCGTGATTTTGGCTATGGTGGCGCTGGTTCCGGGTCACCAACTGGGCATCGAGATGGGCGTGATCCTGCTCATCTTCACCGGCCAGGTGTGGAACCTCGCATTTAGCTTCTACTCCTCACTAAAGTCGATTCCCAGGGAGATGGTTGAGGCATCGCGCATCTATCGCTACTCGGCGTGGCAGCGTTTTTGGCAGCTTGAGATGCCTTATGCGGCGATCGGTCTGGTCTGGAATTCAATTGTCTCGGTCGCCGGGGGATGGTTTGCACTCATGATTTGCGAGACCTTCACCATGGGAGAGCGCAACTTCCAGCTGCCGGGCTTAGGAAGCTACATTCAATCGGCCACCGACTCGGGTGACATGCACGCGCTGCTTAGCGGCATTGCGACGGTGGTGCTGATCGTCGTGGCCACCGATCAGCTGGTATGGCGACCATTGATTGCCTGGAGTGATAAATTCAAGTTTGAGCAGGTAGAGTCCGCCGACCGTGTCACTTCGCCGATTCTTGAACTGCTGCAACGCTCAAACATCTTCAGTTCCCTGCCCGGCCGCATCTGGAACAACATCGAAGAACCCATCTATCGCCGCATGGCACAAACCAAAGAGTGCCGCATCGTCCAACCCTTGGACGAAGGACAACCTCGCCAAAATGTGTCTGCCGGACTCTGGGCTCTGGCTCTGGCAGCTGTCGCCGTGGCGGGCTGGGGAGCCATACACGCGATACTCATGCTTGAATCCGTAACCTGGCCGGAGCTGCGTTTACTATTGGAAGGAGCAGGCGCCACGTTTCTACGCGTCAACGCATCGCTTTTGCTCTCCGCTGCCTGGACGGTTCCTGTAGGTGTCGCCATCGGTTTCAGTCCTCGGCTTGCACGGGTCGCGCAGCCGCTCGCGCAGATTCTGGCTTCGGTCCCAGCTACAGCCTTCTTTCCCATTTTGCTGATCGGCCTGGTTAAGATTGGCGGCGGACTGGGCATCGGCTCGATTGCGCTGATGCTACTCGGAACGCAGTGGTACATCCTCTTCAACGTCATTGCAGGAGCCACGTCGATCCCGTCGGATCTGCGCGAGGTTTCTTCGCTCTATCACTTCACGCGCTGGCAACGCTGGACACGGCTGATCCTGCCGGGAATCTTTCCTTACCTCATCACCGGCATGATCACGGCATCGGGCGGAGCCTGGAACGCTTCTGTGATGGCGGAATACTCCCACGTGAAAGGACATACGCTTGAAACCATCGGCCTGGGCGCGCAGATCGATGCTGCCACTGACAGTGGGCGCTTTCCCGTTTTGCTGCTGGCTACGATTTTCATTTCTCTGATGGTGGTCACCATGAATCGCCTGGTCTGGCGGAGGCTCTACCGACTGGCGGAGACGCGATATAAACTTGAAGGCTGATGATGACCGGCCACCAGAAGGCCGTGTTGCAGGAGTGATGCATGATTCGAGTGGGTTTGGTCGGGTTTGGAATGGCTGGGAGGGTCTTTCATGGTCCGCTGATCTCGTCGGTCGAGGGGCTGGAGCTGGCTGCCGTGACGGAGCGCGGTTCGAACAAGGCCGTTGAACGCTATCCCGGCATCGCCACCTACCGGTCGCTGGAAGAGATGCTGGAAGACACATCGCTGGGCCTGTTTGTTGTCGCCGTTCCTAGCGGAAGCCACTTCGAGGTTGCGCGGAAGATTCTTGAAGCCGGCAAGAACGTCGTCGTGGACAAGCCCATGTGCACTACGTCGGCCGAGATTGCCCAACTGATTAAAGTTGCCGCGGCTAAAAAGGTCCTGCTCGCGCCATTTCAGAACCGACGTTGGGACTCAGACTTCCAGACGATTCAGAAACTGCTACGTGAAGGCTCGTTGGGACGGCTGGTCTATCTTGAATCTCGCTTTGACCGCTGGCGGCCTGCTGCGCCGACTGATCGGCTGTGGAAGGAAGACCCATCATCCGGCGGCGTTTTGCTCGACTTGGGACCGCATCTCGCTGACCAGGCTCTGACGCTCTTCGGCAAACCTGAAGCGATCTGGGCCGATGTTCTATGCGAGCGTGAGTGGGCGCGCGCCAGCGACTCCTTCACCCTGCGCATGCGCTATCCGGGCTTCACGGTGGTGCTGGGCGCTAACTGCCTGTCAACACCTGCGCGTCCCCGTTATCATCTGCGTGGGACTAAGGGAAATTACTGGAAGTTGGGTCTGGACCCTCAGGAAGCCGCGCTGAACAAAGTCACTCGAATTGCAGATCCTGCGTGGGGCAAGGAGCCGAGCGCTGAATGGGGCACGCTGAACGTGGATGTAGACGGCGGCATGGTCACGCGACCGATCGAGCCTATTGCCGGCGATTACCGGCTCTACTACGCGGGGATTCGCGATGCTCTTCTGGGCAAAGCGCCGGTGCCGGTTACTGCCGTGGAAGCTTGGCGCACCGCGCGAGTGCTGGAGTGGGCCGCGGAAAGCTCCGAAAAGCGGCGGGAAATCGATTGCGACTGGAGCGATGAGCCAAAATAGCGGTCCAAATCTTCAGTGCTTGCTGAGATATTTCATGCCGGTGTCGCACATGATTGTAACTACGTTTGCGCCGGAGTCCAGTCGTTCGGCTGTTCGCACTGCGGCGATAACATTGCAGCCGGTGGAAGTCCCAGCAAAAATGCCTTCTTCCCTAGCCAGGCGCATGGCCATGGCCGCGGCTTCTTCGGTGGAGACTTGTTCAATCCGGTTGGCAATCTCCGGCTGCCAGAGCGGCACCACATAACCGGCTCCGATGCCATCGATTTTATGAGCGCCTGACTGGCCACCCGAGAGAACCGCAGATTCAGAGGGCTCGACGGCAACGATTTCGATCTTTTCACTGCGGCGGCGCAACGCTTCGCCGGTGCCCCGAAGTGACGCTGCGGTGCCTACGCTCTGGACGAAAGCATCGATCTGGCCGCTTGTCTGATTCCAGATTTCGTCGGCGAGTTGATGATAGGCCGCGAGCTGATCGCGGTTGTTCATCTGATCGGTCCAGTAGCTGCCTGTCTCTTCGGCGACAATGCGCGCGGCTTCGATCATGTCCTTGGTAAGTTTCTCGGTCATGCGGCCGCTTTCGCTGGGTACGATTTGCAGCTTGGCTCCCAGAATTTTCATGTGTTCGAGTTTTTCGCAGGCGAAGGCATCGGACGTGACGATGTGAAGTGGATATCCCTTGACCGCGCAGATGAGCGAGAGTGAAACGCCGGTGCTGCCGCCAGTGTACTCGACGACGGAGCCACCCGGCTCGAGCCGCCCGTCGGCCTCGGGCGCTGCAATCATGGCAAGCGCCATGCGGTCTTTCATGCTACCGGTGGGATTCTCGCTTTCTAGTTTCAGCAAAATGCGGGCGCCGTTCCGCGGGACGATCTTGCGCAAGGCCAATAGGGAGGTATTGCCGATGCAATCCAGGATGTTGTGCTTCAATTCGTTCACGATGCCGATCTCTCTTTCTGACGTCCACAGTTTCACGGGTTTACAGTTACTGGAATTCTCTGCGAAATACGTGTAGAAGTCATCTATTTTGAGCTTTTATGCGTTGACTAAAGAATTACCTGCAAGGTTTTGAAAATATAAAATGGGGGGGAGGGGGTACACTTCCCCAAGCGCGGCATTTCCTCTCGACCAATCCGAGAGATCGACCTAACTTTGAGGATAACTGGACGGCGGATATGATCTGCAAGATGCATTTCATGCGATTGCGCTGACCTACCATGCGGTTCTTGGGACCGTGTTGGTGGGACGTCGCCCAGATTGATGAGAGACCAGTCATTGATGGACTTGCGCGGAGCAGGCAGGTAATCCTATAGTGCCGTATGCAGCTAGTCTGGTTCTTGTTGCTCGGTGGGATCATTCTTACGTTTTGCGGGGTTGTTTATCTGGCTCTTCGATCCTGGCGGAGGATCTCAACTGGTAAACGGATCGCCAGTATTTTGCTGCTCACTCCACATTTCCTGCTTATTGTATGCATCCTGACGTCATTGGCATGTGGCCATCCACCTTCAGGCTCAGCTTCTTTTAACAGGCAGTTCGTGTGCGCCGTTCTAATCGTGTTCATTCTTCCAGTTCCGACTCTGGTCGGCACGTTGGTGGCACTTGGACTACTGATTCGTACTCGAGGCAGCGCCTAAAACCCGGCCGACAGGTCTGGAGCGAGAACGTTCACGAAGTGAATTGCTGGCTCTTGCGAATTCCGCCACTCGTTCCAGAAATATTCCCCCACCAGTTCCAGGATTACGCTGCCGCCCGATGCAATCCCATCCTGCCACCGGCAGTGGGACGACAGGGAGAGCCTCATCCACCCGCAAGGCGTGCAGAAATGTCTATCAACCGATAACTTAAGGCTTGACGGTCATAGGCTCAGAACTTTCAAGCGAACATTTGGCATTTTCCGGATGATTCGGCGGCCAGTAGACGTGGCACTCAGTTGGATGAGCAGCCAACTTCAGCAATAGGCTTTCGCGTGCCAAATCGTCCGAGGCGCGCAGCCAACGATCCTGTGTTTGCCCATTAAATTTGTATTGAACACGCGCCTCCGCTCCATAGACAATCGTGCCGCCGTATCCTGTCTCGCGGGTGCCGTCGACGACTTTTCTAATCTCCAGAATTTTCCCGTTGGCTGTTTCGTAGGTTGAGGGAAACGAGTGAACCCAATTGGCAATGAGACACAGAGCCGCAAATGATGCAGCAAGAATTGCAGCACCCAGCGCAAGCCGCCACCAGACGACTGGCTGCGGTGGTTGCTTTGGTCTTCTGATATGACTCTTGCTCATAAGAGGTTCGGAACGGTGTAATCGCCTCCCCATAGAATCTTCCCATACTTCGCTCCATGGAAGGATAGTCGGGGATGATCTCCAACGTGATTTAGCTCTCGTCAATACTGGTTTGCCGATGAGACGCCCGAAATCGCGCCGATTACCTCGATTCTGGGTTCCACCGAGCAGCAATGGAACCCCGTCCTGCCTTTGGGCCTTCCGGTTTGTTGGCAGTTACGCCGGCTCCATCGCCGTCATGCCCACCGCGATGAGGAACCGGTTCATACCTCGCAAAATGCATCGATTGGTTGGCCCGCCCTTGCGTGAGCAATCGGATGTCATTCTCATATCCGAGCATTTCAGCCATCGGCACCATCGCCTTGATTATCTGCGAATTGGCTTCATGCTCCATGCCTTCAATGCGTCCGCGCCGGGAGATGATGTCACCCATAATGACGCCCATCAATTCTTCGGGCACCTTCACTTCAACAGCCATCACAGGCTCCAACAGCACGGGCGAAGCCTTTCGGGCCGCTTCCTTGAATGCAATCGAACCGGCAAATTTGAAGGCCATTTCGTTCGAGTCTAATTCGTGGTAGCTGCCGTCGAAAAGCGTTACTCTCACGTCGACCATTGGGAAGCCGGCCAAAATGCCCAACTCCATCGCGCTCCGTACTCCCTGTTGAATCGGCTCGATGTATTCCTCAGGCACCGCACCGACTTTGATCTCGTTCACAAACTCGTAGCCCCCGCCAGGCTCGTTTGGCTCTACGCGCAGCTTGCAGTGGCCGTAATTGCCCGAGCCGCCAGTCTGACGAATGTACTTACCTTCTGCTTCTGCGCTCCTCTGAATGGCCTCCAGATAGATCACCTTGGGCTCATCTACTTCGAGTTGTATTCCGTAATCATGTACGACCTGGCTCCAAATCCTCTTCAATTGCAACTCACTCATCCCTCTGAGGCTCATTTCACCATCGACAGATGCGATCTCGATTTGGCTGGACGGGTCCTGCGAGAGAAGATTCAAAACGTCTCCAAGCTTCTGGCGGTCACTATCGCGCGTTGGTCGGAAGGACAAAAACAGTATTGGACGACTAGCAGGATTCGATTCGCACATGGTGCACCAGATTGACTACGGGCTTAGTGTAATCCACGGAACATTGAGATCGCAGAGGCGGGCCGTATCTTTGAGCCAATGCGCTCATTTCGACGGGCTCGGTCTAAGTTCGGGGTGTATGGTTGCCTATTCCATAGTTACTTCTAAGTGCACAGTAAATAGGCGGGAAGAGCCATCAATACTGGGCGGCAGCATTCTTTTTTTGCAGCGTACTCTTCCGTCCTTCGATTTCCGTTAATGTGCCAGCCCGTTTTCACCGATATGGTACTTATTGCGGCGGCTAGCCAACGTTGATCCTAAGGTCTCTGGGCTACCTTCCTGCAGGCCTCTGACGAGGCTCACTTACGGAACGTTATCTGGCCATAGAAACCGCGCCGGATTCCGACAGTAGGTCCCGGATCGTAGGCGAACTCTTCATGGTGAGGTTGAAAAAGATTCTGCCCCACGGCCTTTAACTGAATGTGATGGCTCGCAGCCCACTGTGCTGTAGCACCTCCTGTCCAATATGAGGGCACTTGGATGCCGGGCAACGCGCTGATATATCGCACCTCTATGTTCGCGCTGACCGACTTTGGCAAGTCAAATTCGTTCTGGATGAGCATCTGGTTCGCAGGACTCGATCCTTGCACAGTCGGCGCGCTGCCGATGTCTTTTGAGTTAGTTGCTTTTTCCACGTGCATATCGAGGAAAGAGTACGAACCGCTCAGACGCCACCAAGGCTCCAGACGCCACTCAGACGCCACTTCCACTCCAGTTGTGCTGGCTACCAACCCGTTTCCGAATTGCGCGGGAATTAGAAGATGAGTCGGAGCCGGGTTCGTTTCTGTGACCTCGGGTCCGACCAGATCCTCGCTGAAGAGATCGCCATAATGGTTATAGAAGCTGCTTATATCGACATAGAGCTTCTGCCCTGCAAGCCTGCGGTAGCCAAGTTCGTAACCGTTCAACTGTTCGGACCTGAACGCCGGATTTGCGCTAAAACGCGCGAAAATCGGCAGCCCGTTTGACGCGTCCCCAAGGAAACTTGAAAGATTGAAATCGCGCTCTACATCGGCAGGGGTGCGCAGTGCGTGCGTGTATGCCGCCCATAGCGTTTGGGTGGTAGTCGGTGTATACAAGAGCCGAGCGCTCGGTTCTGCGAGTGCTCCGGTGTAATTCGTCTTCAAGACCTTGGTGCCAACTACGGCCGATAACCGATCCTTGATGAGCGGGATCTCGTCCTGAACGAATCCCTGATAGAGTTGGTCCGTTCTTTGCGGTGGCGTAAAGGTGAGCCCAGAAACGACTTCGACCTCATTTCCATGGCTGGCTCGCAGGGTGAAACCCCACGATAGCTCCTGACCACGCAATGGAAGGCGATCGAGGAAATCAACATTGACGGTGTTACGAATGTCGCCAAAGTTCAGTTCGTCGCGTGTTGTGTGGTCATAGTAGGCAGCAAGCTGAATGTCTTTGTTTTCTCCCTGTACTCTTCTCCAGTTCCAGAGAATGTTTCCTCCGTAAAGAGAAGCATCGCCGTCAATCGTAGAGTTAGCGGGAGGGTTGTAGGTTGTCTCTGTAACTCTCTCGCCAAAATCCTGGCCGTACACATCGCCTTGCAGCCGGTACGTGTCGCGGCCATTCGCATTCCAGTCTATCCGGAATCCACCCTGGCCACTATGCCAGTCATCGTAGTTGTCGCCATCAGAATGGTACTGTGGGGCCCATCCGAATCCTTTCGCATAGACTCGGTATGTCAATCCCCTGCCGTTGCCAGAGCCGTAGCGGGCGCTGCCGAGATCTTGCTCGACATTGCCACCGCCGCCCACCGCCAACGTGCCCTGAGAATCCTTTGTGTTCTTGGTAATGATGTTGATGACGCCGTTCACCGCATTGGGTCCCCAGATCGTACCGCCTGGACCGCGGATAATCTCAATGCGATCGATATCTTCAATGAGCGTGTCTTGCGTTTCCCAATACGTGCCCGCTGTAAACGTGGAGTATACCGTGCGGCCATCAATCAGCACGAGGACTGACCGCGAAAGGCGGCTGTTGAATCCGCGGATACTGATGGCATACTCGCCACTAGTAATGCGCGCAACCTCAACGCCCGGCGCCAATCGTAAAGCGTCAGGGATGTTCGTGGCCCCTGAACGCTGGATGTCCTCTTGGGTAATCACGTAAATTGCAGCGGGCGTTTTCCAGACTGCCTCCGGTTCTCTAGATACGGTGGTGACCTCGATATTCCCTAGTTGCTCAAGGGTCAGAGTCTTCAAGGAATTCTGCTGCTTACCACCCAGGGTTGTTTGCGCACAGAAAGCTGGACTGATCAGCACGATGCAGGCAGCAAAAGCGAGGGACCCCAACGCACCAATGTGATGGTAACGGTGCGAATGTCGGTATGCTTTCGCTGCTTCGAGAAGGGCTTGTGCGCGAGCTATAGAGAACACCGGGAAGACAAACGGAGCTAGGCGGGACCGCGCTGCCGATCGGCATCCCTGAGCGAGCGACGAGAACATCGATCTCCGATCCTCAAATTGTTTGTGCGCCGGGGAGGGAGGCGCAATTTAAGATTGGGACCTAAGTTAGTTGGATGCGATTTCGCTGGACAAGGGTTGCTTTTGCGATGGGGATAAATTGATTCCATTCGATTGCATCGGCCGTGTCTTCTCTTCATGTTGGTTTCGAGGCAAAGTGAAACAGAATTCCGCGCCTTGATCCACCGCGCCAGTCGCCCAAACTCGTCCGCCGTGCCGCGCGATGATTCTTTGCACGGTTGCAAGTCCTACGCCGGTTCCGGGAAATTCGGTCTGAGAATGAAGGCGTTGGAAAGGACGGAACAGCCGGTCCACATGCGCGTTGTCAAAGCCTGCGCCGTCGTCCCTGACGAAAAAGATTGTATCTTCGCCTTCTTGCCTGCAGCCGAATTCGATGTGCGCCGGATCCTTTCGCGAGGAGTATTTCCATGCATTGCGGAGCAGGTTCTCCAAGATTACCGTGATCAAACCCTCATCGGCAAAGGCAACACAATCGCCGGCAATGACCGTTTCGACTCGCCGCTGATCTGTCTGCGCCAGGTTTTCAAGAATCGTTTTTGTCAGAGCGCTGAGGTCGACCGGAACATGTTGGAGCGGTGTGGTTCCGGCGCGGGAGAGTTTCAATAGATTATCGATCAGAGAAGCCATACGGTCTGTCGCAGAGACGAGTTTTTCCAGCAATGCGTTCTGTTCGGGTCTCCCGCTGTCAGCCGCCTCCATTTGCAGCAGGAAACCGATGTTCGCGACCTGCTGCAATGGTCCGCGGAGATCATGCGCGACTGTGTAAGAGAAGGCCTCGAGTTCCTGATTTGCCGCGGAGAGTTCCGCGGTACGTTCTGCAACCTTTTGCTCCAGAACCGCTCTATTTTTTTCGATTTCATCAAGCATTTCATTGAACGACTGAACCAGAAATGCCAACTCGTCCCTGCGTTGAGGGACTTCGGCGCGAACGGAGTAATCTTTTTTCCGCGATACAACATGCGCGGTCTCGGCGAGATTTTCCAGAGGACGGACAATCAATCCCCGCATCGCAGAGGTCGCTGCGAGAGCGATGGCGAAGCAGACTAGAAGGATGCCCGCTGAAAGCAAGCCGAACTGCCTTGCCCGGTGGGCCACATCCCTAGTCTCGGATAGGATGTACACCGAGCCAATGAGTTTGCCATCGGATGTAATAGTATGTCCCAGAAGCACTGTTCCATTCTGAATCCAGAAGGCGGAATTTTGGCCAGTTTTAAGAGTTGGAACAATGCTATGGTTCTCCGATTCTGACCCCGTGTAACGCGCAAAAGGACGCCCATCTGCCCGGAAAATCTCCGCAGTCAGGATGGCTGGCGCGCCACGCAGGGCGGAGAGAGTGGTTTCGGCGGCTTGCTGGTCGTCGAACAGTAGAGCGCTCTCGCTATTGGTGCCGATAATCGTTGCTTGTGTTTCAAGCGACTCGATCAGGTTTTGACGAAGACTGTAAAAATCGTAAGCGAGGAACGATACATATGCGAGCAGTAGCGCGATTCCACTGACGAAAAGAACCAGTGCCGTCAGCCTCCCGGAAATTGAGTGTGCAGACCAGAGCTTCATGGATGCACCTCCCCCGGAGTCTCCCCATTGACCGATACTGCCACTCTGAGGAGTTCAGAACTCAAACTGAGATGGGCATTTCGGACGGCATCCAGGTTCACGTTAAATCGAACGTGGTTGCCAATGATGACGAACTGAATCATCCCGCCGCGCTGAAGAAAATTGGCAGAATCGCTAACCGTTAAGACAGGCTGTCCGCGAAAGGTGTCGAGATCGGCTCCGATGCGGGCGCCCTCGGAAGAACTGATGTAGGCTAAGGCACACTCGCGCGCCTCCGCAGCGCTTTTCAAGCGCACAACGCGGACCGGTTTACTATCGACCCGTTCATTTGCGGTGAGATCGTCCAGGGTACGCCCGAGTGGATCCTCGCCCACGATGCAGATATCGAAGCTCTGGCGATTGTTCACTGCATCGGAGGGCGCGAACCGAACGAACTTTCCAAAATTGAAAAGGTACGCCGCTTTCACAGCGTATTCAGACATACGGCTCTGAGGGAAAGCGAGTGCAGCAATCATGCAGAAAGCGATAATCGGCGCGCTGCGCATTCTCCGAAATGCACGTGCCGCAAGTGTCCACCACAAAGATGGGAAACCAGTAGCGCCGCTGTAGGACGAACAAAACATCATCTTCTCAGAAGCCTCGAATCGAGGAGAAGCCAAGCACTTGACCTTCGGTCGGCGGAGATGCCGGACAGCAAACGGCCAGTTTTGCAGCCGCATTCCGCAACTCAGCTTAGCACCTTTGGCACGGCATGCACCTTCATAGGAATACAAAATCGGAGACTCCACCATTTTCGGAAGGTTACATTCGGCCGCGCGGCACTCGATAGAATCCACTTGACTTAGCGCGCCTATGCATGTCAAGATTTTGTCAGTGGCGCGGGCTGTCTGAATCGACCAGGTGCTGGGGCCCCGGTCATTTCCCACCCGCCAGATATCGGTCGTTTCCGCGTCATTCCCAATCGTTCAACTGATCATCGTCTGCTTGAGGAGGCTTCTATGGAGGTTGCCGGGGCGGAGTTTGCGGCGAAGATTCTCGCCCAAATTACCGCTATTGCGGTCGACTTCGAGGGGCGCGTGCTGTTTTGGAGCGCTGGGGCGGAGCATGTCTATGGACTCGCCGCCGAGAAGGTGATTGGGAGGCCGGTTGCGAATTGCTTTCTCTGTGAGTATCTGAATGGCGAGAACGAGCAGACGGTACTGAATTCGATCCGGGAAAACGCCAAGTGGATTGGCAACTGCTTACACACTCTGAAGGATGGCCGGCAGCTTTTTGTCGAATCCGAGATCGGTGTGCTGCGCGATGATGCAGATGCCGAAATTGGATTGACGATAGTTATTCGTGATGCGACGGCCAGGTTAAAGCGGGAAGCTGGCCGGAGGAATGAAGTGCCGCTTGCGGAGCGAGAGGCCAGGAGGCGGTGGGAGCAGCTTCGTTCGAGTGGAGATGTTCTGGAGCGTTTTCTTGAGAACCTGCCGGCAAGCGCATGTGTGAAGGATGAAAGCGGACGGCACTTGTTTCACAATCGTGCCGCCAGGGAAGCCGTCCCGGCGGTTGCCGAAAGCGCTGGCAAAACTGACGAGGAGTTATTTGGTCCAGAGCTGGGCAAGCGAATCCGCGAAATCGATTTTGCGGCACTGTCTTCAAATGAACCGGTTCATGCGATCGAGGTGCTTGATGCTGGTGAACAGCAGAGAACATTCCAAGTCATTAAGTTCCCAATCGTCGACTCGAATGGCAGCCGATTTGTTGCTGGTATTTCTCTCGAAATCACGGAGAGTGTCCGCAATCAGGAGGAATTGCGCAAACAAGGTGCTCTGCTCGATCTCGCCAGCGACGCCATATTTGTGACCACATTGGAAGGGGCGATCACCTATTGGAACCGCGGCGCCGAACGGCTCTATGGCTGGACAGCCGCGGACGCGATGGGCAGGGACGATAGAGAGCTGCTGAAAGCCAGACTCCCGCTTCCCTACGACCAGCTTGTCAGGCAGCTTCTGCGTGATGGCGAGTGGGAAGGAGAAGTTACACGATCACACCGCGACGGAACAAGCATCGAAGTGCTGACGCGGTGGAGTCTGCTTCGTGATTCGAGCGGCGCTCCTATCGCCCGCCTTGTCACCAACACCGATCTGACCGACACAAAGTTCGCCATTCGGGAGTTATGCCATGCCCAGGCCGAAGCGGAGGCACGAGCGTCTGAGTTGTTTGAAGCGCACCAACGGCTGGAAGCACTCATGAAAGCACTACCGATCGGAGTAAGTTTTTCCGATGATGCGACGTGCCACAACATCACGGGAAATCCTGCGGTTTTGGCGCAGTTCGAATTCAGCCCCGGGGATAATTTGTCGGCGTCCGCCGTGGACCGCGATGCTCCAGGAAAGCAGGTTCGTTTTTTTCAAAACGGCCGGCCGGTTGCAGATGTCGAACTGCCTTTGCAGCGCGCCGTTGCGGAGAATCGAGAGGTTCCCGGCGTAGAGCTTGAAGTCCAATTGCCGAGCGGCCGAACGTGGATGGCAGAGTGCTATGGCGCTCCGGTTCGGGATGCCAAAGGAGACGTGATTGGTGGGGTCGCTGTCACAATCGATATTAGCGGGCGCAAACTGGCCGAGCAGCAGATCAGCGAGGCGCATCGGAAGCTCGAAAGCGTTTTGAATAGCATCTCGGATGGACTGGCGGTTCTGGACAAGGAGTGGCGCTACACCTATTTCAACGAACAAGGTGCGCACATGCTCGGAATGCGTCCTGAAGAACTGGTCGGCAATTGCGTATGGGAGTTGTTTCCGCATCTCAAGGGAACGAAGGTCAGTGAATCTTATCATCAGGCGGTCGAGAGCGGCCAACCTGTGCGCTTCGAGGAATTCTTTTCTGAACCGCTGAACAAGTGGCTGGAATGCCATTGCTATCCGTCCGATGATGGACTTTCAGTCTACTTTCGCGACGTCACGGAACGCAGAGCGGCGGAAGAAGCAATTCGTTCGAGCGAAGCCAGGTTCCGCAAATTGTTTGAATCGGATCTGATGGGAATCTGTATCCCTGACAGGTTCGGCGCCTTCTTCGAGGGCAATGATGAATTCCTGCGTATCGTCGGATATACTCGCGAAGATCTTGAAGCGGGCCGTGTTCGCTGGGACATTATGACTCCGGCCGAGTATCGGGAATTGGATGCGGCACATATTGCGGAAGCCGCGGAGCGTGGCAGTTGCATTCCCTACGAAAAGGAATATATCCGCAAAGATGGCAGCAAGGTGCCCATTGCTTGCGGCTATACATTGCTGGAGGGGTCGAAGGATGTATACATTGCGTACATTCAGGATTTGTCGGCGAGAAAGCAGGCAGAGGCGGAATTACGGGAGAGGGAGCAGCGCTTCCGCGTTTTGGCAGAGAGCTTGCCGGAATTCGTCTGGATGCGGGACGCCGACGGCCGATACATTTATTGCAATCAAAGGCTGCTCGATTATGTAGGCCGGTCGCCCGACTGGCTGCAGAATCATGCGTTCGAGGCCGTCCACCCGGACGATGTGAAAAGCACTACTGAAAAGTGGCAGCAGAGCATCGAGAAGGGCGAGACGTACCTGAACTCATACCGCTTGCGCAGGCACGATGGCGCATATCGTTACTTTCTTGCGCGCGCGGTTCCGATGCACGATGAGGATGGCCGTATCCAGCGATGGATCGGCAGCACGACAGATATCCACGATCAGAAAATGGCTGAGGATGCTCTCCGTCGAACGGAAAAGCTAAACGCGGCGGCGCGCCTGGCGGCCAGCATAGCACACGAAATCAACAATCCGTTAAATTCTGTTGTCAACACCGTGTATCTTGCCCTTCTGGACCCAACCTTAAACGAGAGTACACGCGGACTGTTGAAGCTGGCCGATCAGGAACTTGCGCGAGCAGTTCAGGTGGCCACACAAATGCTTCGCTTCCACAAACAGTCGACTGCGCCGGCACTCGTCGATCTGAGCGAAGTCATGGATGGCGTTCTAGCTATGTACAGTTCTCGTCTTAAGACAGCCTTCATTGCGGTCGATCGCGAGTATCTAACCCATGAGAAGCTGCATTGTTTCAACGATGAATTGCGTCAGGTGTTTGCAAACCTGATCAGCAATTCGCTTGACGCAATTAAAAGCAAGGGAAGGTTGCGGGTCCGCATTACGAGTATAAGAATGTGGGATGATGCAAGGACACGGGCGATTCGTGTCACCGTTGCTGATACAGGTGAGGGGATTCCACTGGAGTTGCAGAAGAGAGTGTTCGAGCCGTTTGTGTCAACCAAGGAGAATACCGGCACTGGCTTAGGATTGTGGGTGTCAGAGGGAATCATAAAGAAACACAACGGCAGAATTGTTCTGCGAAGTTGCACCGGTCCCGCGCGGCATGGGACCGTATTCTCCTTGTTTTTGCCACTGACCACGCCCGGTACTTAGAGCGACACGGGACTCTGAACTCAGGTACTCTTCAGTACACAGAATTTCAATCCAACATTTTGGCGAGAACGGCATGCGGCGGTTATTGATACGGCGCACGAAAAGGCGGTTGGAAGACAGGCGTGCCGCGCACGGAGGTGCTCATCTTCTCCTTCACGCTGCGTGCCAGCTTTTCGATTTCGGCAACCTTTTGCAACTCATTCGGAGTGAACGATTCGGAGTTGGTGCGGTTGACTTCGTCCTGCAATTCGTGGGCCAGCTTGAGCAGCTTCACGGTGTCAGAGACCATCGACTTTTGCCGCACGGCATTGAGTGCACGCAGCCGTCTTTCGTCCTCTGCGGAATCTCCATTGCGCATGTCATCCAGTGCGCCGACGCCGGGCGGACCCATGGGCTGCGGAAATGACCCTCGGGAACCGTTCTGTGCGCCGCCGGGCAGCGCCAGCAGCAGGGCCAAACCCAGAGCATGGCGCGCTGCGAGGGGGACCCGACTGCTTGCCAACCCCCGAGGCCGCGTCTCATTGAAGACGAGCAACTCTCGAAACAGGTCTCGTGCTCCGAGCATGACCAACCTCCTCAGTTTGTCTCCGTTGGCTACTTCGACTTTTCCCTTACGGTGTGGGCCAGACGTTCAATCTCGCTGGCCTTGCGAATCACGGCGAGTGAAAGCTCGTCCTTGGTGGTCTTGTCTACCGCGGCCTTCAGGTCGGTTGCAAGCTTGAGCAGCTCGGCGCTCTGCTCGGCGGCCTGGTCCCTTCTTTCGGCAGTCGGCGACTCGGGATTCTGGCTGGTGGCTTGCTGAGTGCTGGTCTTACTCCGCACATCGGCAACCGGCACAGAGGCATTTTCCTGCGGGGACTGCGCCCTGCTCAACAGCAGTCCCTTGCCGGCAATCGGAACCAGGACAGCAAGTGCCAAGCCGGCCAGGACAGAAGCCCATAGAGCCCTCGAACGCAGTCGGCTTTTGCATCTTATGGTTTGCGCATCTCGTAGTGTCATGAGACGACCTCCTCTGTTGTAACCAGGTTGGGCCGGGAGTGCCACTTGGAACATATGGAGAAGATGGGAAAGCTTCCCTCGGGTTCCTGCGCACCAGTCTAGTCTAGATAGACTAGAAAGGGGAGTTTTACGATGCATTCTCTTTTATTTTTGATAGCGGCAAGAACAGGCATATTTGCCGAAGAACGGTTCCTGGGCAAAGTGCTGGATGAGTGGATCAACGATGCCCAGGAGTTCATTCACAGCAAGCTGCCACACCTGATTATCGTTGCCCTGATCGCTTTTGTTCTCAGCCGTTTACTGCGCATAGTCACGACCAGGATGATCCACATTGCCGAACAGCATGCAGCCGGACCGACACGAATCTCGCAGGTCAAGACGCTGGCTGGGGTTATCCGCGCCACGGGTATCGCTGTCATCGGATTGATCGCCGGATTGCAGTTTCTGGATGCTATCGGGGTCAATCTTGCTCCGCTGCTGGCTTCCGCCGGGGTTGCCGGAGTGGCTATCGGGCTGGCTGCGCAGAATATCGTGCGCGACATGCTGAACGGCGTACTGCTTCTGGTCGAGGACCAGTTCAACGTGGGAGACACGGTGCGCGTGGCTGGAGTGGCTGGCACTGTCGAGGCGATGACCCTGCGCAAGACTACGGTCCGTGACGCCGACGGTACCCTCTACGTGATTCCCAACTCGCAAATCACCACTGTGGCCAACCTGAGCGTGGGCTACTCGGTAGCCACCGTGAACGTGAGCGTCGACTTCTCGGCCAACCCCGATCAAGTGCTAAAGCTGTTGCAGGGCATCGCCATGGAGATCCGAAGCAGTGAGGAGTTCAAGAAGGTTTTTTTGGCCGACCCACAGATTCTGGGAGTGGATGCGATCAAAGGCTCCGAGCTAATCTTTCCAGTGGTGTTCAAAACGCTGGCCACCGAGCAATATGCGCCCGTGCGGGAGTTTCGCCGGCGCGTTCGCTTGGCTCTGGAGCAAAATCACCTACTTCCCGGCGATCCCAACCGGGTGTTCAACACATTTATGGACAAGGTTGCAAGCGGAGGGAACCGTCAAGCCACGGAAGCCGCTCCGGCGCACGATCCCACCACACTTAAACCGCAAGAAGCGAATCTATTCGGCGGCGAGCGATAACAAAAAATTATGCGAATCTTTGATTTACAGAACCTTTTCTCAGCTAAACCTTTAGAGTTGCACTTGTGGGCCTTGCTGGGGTTCTGAGTAGATAGCCGCGCGAAAGACTACACGATTGCGGCCCTCGGCTTTGGCGACATAGAGGGCCTGATCGGCTATCGCGAGCAGCGATTCCTCGCTGGCCGATCCGACAGTTGGGTTGAAGACGGTGGCGCCTATACTACAGTTGAGCAAGAAAATGGCCCCCCGTATCTGGATCTTCAGATTGGAGATCGAAGCATGGAGGCCAACCAATCTCTGCTCGACAGCGTCGCTCGGAATTTCGGGTAGAACCAGGAGAAACTCCTCACCGCCGTAGCGACCGGCATGGTCGTAAGGGCGAATGGCAGTTCCGACCGCAGCGGAAAACCAGCGCAGCCCTTCATCGCCTGCCAGGTGTCCATAGTCATCATTGATGTGCTTGAAGTGGTCCAGATCGATAAGGGCCACAACCACGCTCCGTTTGTCGCGCTGAGCGCGTTCCATCTCCGCCGTTAACGCTCGTAGGATGGCTGTGCGGTTGAGCATTCCGGTAAGTCCATCGTGGGTCGCCTGGATGCGCAATTGTGCGCGACTGATCTCAAGCTCTTTTGTGCGCTCCGACACCAGCATCTCCAGTTCCCGGCTTCTGCCATGCAGATGGCGCACACGTAGCCTGTCGGCGGCAGCAAGCAAAAGCAGGAAGGTCACGAGGCATAGCGCATAAAACCAGTTGCTTCCCCACCACGGTGGAAGGATCCTGACTTCCATCTTCACTGTAGTGGAGAAGGCATTCAGCCCCGGATTGTATGCCATGGCCATGAAAGTGTATTTGCCCGACGGCAGCGCGGAGAAGATGGCCACGCCATCCGCACATTCGCTCCATTCCGGCTGGAGGCCCTCCATTCGATACTTGAAAATCAGATCACCGCGATTGAACATGGTGGGTGACGAGATTTGGAAGCGCAGCGGCACGGATGCCCACGGCAGTGTGATCTGCTGCGCGACCGAATAGACTTGGTCACCGCGCTCGATGCCAGTCACCGAGACATTCATTGGCACTGAGTCGAAGATCCGCTCTGGATGCGCCAGATGGGCGAGGCCTCCGCTGGTTTCCACCCATATTGAGCCATCGGGACCGCTTGTCAGGGTCCCTTTATTCACATCGTTCCAGACCAGACCGCTCTCCTGCGTCAGGTGACGCCATTCCCGGCCGTTCCACACTGCCAAGCCCCAATCGGTCCCCAGCCAAACCCAACCGCGGCGGTCCGCAAGAATGGCCAGTGGCGCGAGCGCATTGAGTCTGGCGGGAATCTCCAGTTTCCAAGCCTTCAAACGTGGACCGGTCGGCGTAAACTGCCATATGCCGGTCCGCTGTCCGGTCGCCCACAAGGCACCATCCGCGCCACACGACAGATCGAGAAACGACCCACCCAGTTTCGGGAGCCCGTCAATCGGCGGAATCGTCCAACGATTGTCCCGTTCGCGCAGCAACTTGTTTGCAGCCAGGAACCACATTGTGCCGTCGGGCGCTGCGCAGGCCGCATCGACACGGGTGGAATCTCCCAACAGCGTGTCTACGGCGGTAATTCGGAGCGGCGGAGCATTCGAGGCATTGGCTTCGCGCATATAAATTCCCGCGGCCGTTGCAAAGAAAATGCGTCCGACAGGATCTTGTGCTGCAGCTATGATCAGTGCTGGCAACTTTGCTGTCTGGTGCACGCGGCCAGTCTTTGAATCGATGCGGAGTACGGCACCCGAATAGGTTCCGGCCCAGACAGAGCCGTCTTGATTTGCCCCTATGCCGCTCACCTGACCGTCATTCCACTTATGTTCCAAAAGGAGCGGACCGGCCATCCCGCTATGCGGGTTCACCCAGCCAGGCCCCTTCTCCGTTCCCACCAACACTCGACCCTCTCGAAGTGGAAAGGCGTTGAGGACGTTGGCGCTGGGCAAACCCTGCAGATCGGTCCAGCCTTCCCAGTCTCCATAGCCGATCCAGTGGTAAAGTCCGTAGCCGAAGCTGCCTAGCCACAGGTCACCCCCTGTATCGAAGGCAAGGCTCGTAATGTGGCCGATGTGCTTCCCGGTGGATGGGTCGATCGGCCGCCACCCCGCTCCCTCCCAGCGGGTGATTCCCGCCTCGGTGGCTACGATCACCCGATCCTCCCGGTCGACGACCATAGCCGTGTGCTGGTACACGTTGTTCGGGTCGGGGCCGTTAAAATTACGATCGACAAAGCGCGTTGCCCCGAGAGGCAACATGATTACGTGATGCTGCTGACCTGCCACCCAAACTGCGCCCGTGTGGTCTAAAACGACGGCGTGCCAGACGCTTTCTGGAACCCCTTTATCCGTTCCCCATTCGGTCACCGCCCCGCCGTTCCTGTCGAGCCATGAACACAGCTTTTTCCCGCAGCCCATCCAGATGGTTTGGCCGTTGGCGACACTCACGCTCGAAAGTTGATTCAGGGCGGGGATGGAGGCGAGCGTATTTCCAGAGAATACCGAAACGTAGGAGAGCATTTTTCCTTGAGCATCATGCTCCAAGCGGTAAAGACGGCCGTTGTCAACCACCAGCAGGTGATGCGCATCTTCGGTGGCTAAATGCTGTGCGCCGTGGATTTGGATCAGGGCGTCCCCTACGGGGAGGAAGTGCTCGCCGTTCCAGCGATAAAGATTTCGGTCCGTACCCGCCCAGACGATGCCGTTCGGATCCGCGAAGATGTCCTGAATGTCTCGCTCGGCAATTCCCTGGTCCTTGCCGAACAGCTCAAGATTGGAACCCAGAAAGCGATAAACTCCGTTCTCGGTGGCTATCCACATGAAACCGGAGCTGTCAGCCGTCAACGCGTTCACCGCGACGTTCTTGAGCCCTTCGCGCTGGCGATAGGCTCGAAAAACGTATTGCTGCGCTTCGAGAACAGCCGAGAACGCCAGCAAGCAGGCCAGAACCCGGATTGAACGCGACCGTCCCATGCCTTCCTTTGCACAAGGCGACAGCCACGGCAAGCGCCTTGTATAGGACTCATCGGCAATCGAAGACAAAAACTACAGAAAAGGGGAAAGTTTAGGTTGAAGGCATTACCGATCGGGAAAAGATGCGGTTGGATGATGGGCTTGGATCTCAATTTTTGGCATAAGGCGAGCCGAATCAATGTAATTTTCAATGAAATGGGACACCTTTCAGGCTTGTTTTCCGGACGGCTTTGAAGGTGATTTAGCCCCCTTTTTCCCGCAAATTGATCACAGGGAAAAAGGCTGGTTAATTCCGGCACTCATGCTGGGTTTTCCAGGGCTCGCATGAGAGCCTCGGCATCGGTGACCGGAGGCAGGCAGGTGCGTCCGCGACAGACGAGTGCCCATGCCTTTGCGCCGTCCGGCTTCGGGGCCAGGAGAAGAAATTGAGCGAGCGCTTCGGGAATGCCTCCCGGAACCAGCCGCTTAGGGTCGATGCGGATCACGGTGTTGTTGACGGCGAAGCGGGCCACGGCCAGCGCTTCAAAACGCTTTGCCTCTGGACCGGAGCCAACGATTACCACCTGCACCTGATCGAGCAGCAACCGTTCCAGAGCCAACCCGTAGCTCCCGGCATAGAGACCGAAGTGCGCCACGATTCCAGCAAAGGAGGCGAGCGTCTCCTCGGCGATGTCGCGAAACTCCGGGCGATCAATGAGGGTTGTCAGGCGCAGGAGGGCCGAAGCGGCGGTGGGATTGCCGGCCGGGGTGGGCGCGTCCTGCAACGGTTTGCGCCGTGCGGCAAGCGCGCCCAGCGGTGATGCACCGTCTTCAGGCGTGGCGATGTCATAGAACGCTCCCGCTTGCCGGTCGTGAAAACGAGCGATCATTGCATCGGCCAGCTTGACGGCTGCATGGTAATAGCTCATCTCGCCGCTGGCCAACCAGGCGTCAATGCAGGCGTGAACCGTGAAGGCGTAGTCGTCGAGCGTGCCCGGCGCTTTTTCCGGCGGTTTAACCGCCTCGGCGGGATGGACCCCATAGGCGATCACGTGGCCCAACAACTCGCCGCCATCCCAGGCTTCGCGTAGTAGCCTGTTGAGCGTGAGCAGGGCAAATTGACGCGCCGCATCCGAACGCAAGACAATCGCCGTCTCGAGGTACGCCGTCACCGCCATTGCGTTCCAGCCGGTGTAGAGTGTGCGATCAATGAAAGGCGTGGGCCGCTCGGTGCGGGCGGCAAGCAAAGCGCGGCGAGCCGAATCCACAAGGACGCGGAGTTCATCCATGGTCTGGCCAGTCAGGGTCGCCAACTCTTCGAGGGTCTGCTTCACGTGAAGAACATTTTTGGCCGGGTTGTGGTGCATATCGCCCAGTTCGCGAATGTCCCAGTAACGCAGGACAATTTCCGACGCGTCCGTGGAGAATCCCGCCGCATACAATGCCTCGCGCGCCTCGGCCTGCGCCCAGGTGAAGTAATCGCCATCGTCGTCGAGGTTGATGTCAGCGTCCTGCGAGGCGTAGAAGCCGCCGTGGTCGCGGTCGCTCATGGTCGAATCGAGCCAAGCCACGATTTCTTTGGCTGTAATAAGAAAATCCTCACGCTGAAAACTCTGGTAGCCGTGGAGGTAGTTGCGCAGAAGCTCCGTGTTGTCGTAGAGCATCTTCTCGAAGTGCGGGACTCGCCAGCGTTCGTCGACACTGTAGCGGTGAAAGCCTCCGGCCAACTGGTCGTAAACGCCGCCGTGAGCCATCTTTTCGAGGGTGATCGGAAAGGCTTGACTGGCTCGATACGCCTCTTCGGGGCCTCGATTCATGGCCACTTCCAGCAGCAGGTCGAGCGCCGAGGGATGAGGAAACTTGGGCTGGGAGCCGAAGCCGCCGTTTCTCGGATCGAACTGCGAGAGGATCGAGCCGGCAATGCTATCTACTAGAGCTAAGGAGAGCTGCCCACCACGGCCTGAAAAACTCTCATTGTGCTCAATAGCGGCCATGGTGCTGGCTGCTGTTTCGAGAGCCTCATCACGCCGCTCGCGCCACACCTGGGCCAGGGTCGTGAGCACTCGCGCAAAGCCTGGCCGGCCATATCGCTCGTCGCGTGGAATGTATGTGCCGCCAAAGTAGGGCCGTCCGTCTGGGGTAAGGAAGGCTGTAAGCGGCCATCCGCCCTGGCCACTGATGGCCGCTACCGCTGCCTGATAGCGCGCGTCCACGTCGGGTCGCTCGTCGCGGTCAACCTTCACGGCTACAAAATGCTGATTGACGATGGCGGCGATCTCCGGATCTTCGTAGGACTCGCGGTCCATCACATGACACCAGTGGCACCAGACAGCGCCGATGTCGAGCAGGATTGGTTTATCCTCGGATTGGGCTTTGGCGAAGGCCGCCTCACCCCATGGATGCCACTCGATTGGCTGATGGCGCGCCGAGCGCAGATAGGAACTCGCTGAGTCTCCCAGCAGGTTAGTGTGGCCGGATTCCGAGTCGGTGGGCGTGGGGAAAACGTCCTCGTGCATGGGCTGAGGATACAACGGTTGCGCTCATGGCTGCTAGGAGCGCACCACACTTGATCAAATGATCAGGCGATCAGCAAAGACTCGTTAGGGCAAAATGAGTTTCGGTCTATGCGAGCCGGTAGACTTTATTCTGGCATGCAAGAAGCGCTGCCTCGCGTTGTGCTATGGTGCGGAAAAGCACCAGGCGCAAGATGCCGCAAGCAAGCCAGCGCTGATGCGATTGGCAGGAGAACAAGAAACCAGAATGAAAATTGCAATCCAAGGGGAACACGGTTCATTCAGCAATGAGGCGGCGAAGAATTTGGTCGCCGATGCGGCGGTCGTTCCATGTTCGCTTTCGGCCGACGTCTTTGCAGCGGTGGCCAACGGGACTGTAGACGCCGCAGTCATTCCCATCGAGAACAGCTTGGCTGGCTCGGTCACTGAGCATTTCGACCTATTGCTGACCCACGATCTGAAGGTAGAGCGAGAGACGCTGCTGCGCATCCGGCACAATCTGATCGTTCTGCCGGGCGTCACGATCGATGAAATTGAGGGCGTTTTTTCGCATCCGGTGGCGCTGGCGCAGTGCCGGCGGTTTCTGGCCGCGCACCCCGCGATGAAGGCTCTAGCCGCCTATGACACCGCGGGGAGCGTGAAGCAGCTGGTGGAGTTGCGAAACCGGCGCGCGGCGGCCATTGCCAGCGAAGCGGCAGCGCGTTATTTTGGCGCACAGATTCTCGAAGCCGGCATTGAGGACAACCCGGAAAACTTTACACGCTTCTTCCTGGTGCGCCGCGCGGCTGAGGCCATGACCTATCCAGAGCCGAACAAGATGAGCCTGGCGTTTTCTGTGGAGAATCGTCCCGGATCGCTGGTTGCGGCACTGACGGAGTTAGCCGACATGGGCACCAATCTTACCAAAATCGAATCTCGGCCTGTTCACGGCAAGCCCTGGGAGTACGTCTTCTTTGTAGATTGCCAGATTCATACGGATGAGGAGGGTTCGCTGGCAGTGGAAGCGCTCAGGCACCATTGCGCCATGGTCAAGGAACTGGGTCGCTACCGGGAAGCAGGGAGTTAAGGCACTTTCAAAGACTGCGCACAAAGTTGCGGGCGGAACTCAAACGAAGAAGGGGATGGATCGAAGTCCATCCCCTTCTTGCATAACTGCGCCGTCTGACGGGATCAGAAGTGATAGGCCACGCCGATCACCGGATTGTAGATGTTATACCACTTGTTGTTGGTGTTGAACTGTGGCTGATTGAAAGTGGGAACCTTGGTGATCATGCCGCGATACCCGGCGCGAATGTCGAAGCTGGGACTGATTTCGTAGGCGATGCCGGCTCCGTAGATGGCGCCAATCTCGGTCTGCTGCTTTGCGTCGATGTTGGTGGTGCCGGAGTTGCGGATGGGCAGAAAGATGAAGGCGGCCGGTCCGGCTTCGACAAAGGGATTGAACTTGCGGAAGTTGAAGGTACGGACGTAGGCGCCGGAAATCTCCTGGGTACGGGTCAGCACCTTGTAGTTGTTGGTAAGGCTGATCAGATAGTGGATGTTGTTTTCGTAGGTGATGCCGTAGTTGGCCTCGAGTGCGCTTGAGGGCGTTAGCATGAAACGGTAGCTGGCCATTGCGCCAAAGGCGCGGTTCGCGCTCACCTGAACGTTGGTGGACGAGGCAATGAACGGCTCAATAAGTCCCGTTCCGCTAATGCTGATATCCTGGCGACTTTCCTGCGCATAGCCTGCTGACACGCAGATGGCCAGCAGAAATACAAATAAGGCGATCTTCTTCATTCGCTCCTGAACCTCACGACTGCTCAACCGTCCGGCTGGCAACGAGCTTGTCGATTGCGGAGCTCCGGTTCGAGCCGGGCCCCACTCTCAGCATTGTAACTGGCCGGAGCGGTCCATGGCGCAAGCTGGGGCGACGGGACGATCTGAGCTATAGACGCACGGAAAGCCAAACGGGCGTTCTACGTCGGCAAAGACGGCTTGAATGCAGGTTCTTCGACTACGCCCGGGCGCAAGAATCGCGTCAAACTCCGCTCAGGAAGACGGCATTTGAAAATATTCATCCTGCCCGTTCCACCTGGTAGTGGAATGGCGGGCCCTGCTCTTGGGCCAGCGTTTTGACGGTGCGCAAAAAGGCAGTTGCCGCATAGGAGAGTGTGGCCCGGCGCCTGTGGACCAGCCGCAGCACGCGCTTCACCTCCAGTTCATCCACATGCACGCGCACCACGTCTCCGGTCTCAAGTTCCCTCGCCACGGTTAGGTGAGGCACCAGCGCCACCCCATTGCCCATGGCCACAAAGCGCTTGATGGCCTCGATGGTAGGCAGCTCAATACCCATGTTCAACGGCGTTCTGTATTTTTGAAAGGCCTCGATCACTTTTCGCCGCAAGGGCGACGCCACGTTGTGGGCGATAAAAACTTCATCGCCAAGATCGTTGATGGAAACGCGCTTGGCCCTAGCCAGCGGATGATTGGCGCTGACGATGAAGGCCAGGCTGTCGGCATAGACAGCGATGCTGCGAAACTGCACCGGATCGGGATGGAAGGAGATCATCCCCAGCTCGAAGGTGCGCAAGTTCAGCTCCTCAGGAATGCGCGAAGCCAACATGCGGTGCACGGCAACATTTATGTGGGGAAACTCTCGCCGGAAGCGGTCGATGGCTTGCAGCAGATACATGCAGGTGTATTCGTTGGCCGCTAATTGCAGCCGGCCGCGCTCCAGGCTCTTCAACTCGTCCAGAGCGCTCGATGCCTCGCGGCGCAACGCCAACAGGCGCAATGCATAGTCGCGCAGCAGCACACCAGCTGCAGTCAGCGACCCGTCACGCGCCGCACGGTCGAAAAGCTTTTCGCCCACCGCCGCCTCAAGCTTGCGAACGACTTGGCTCACCGCGGGCTGAGTTCGGTGCAGCCTCACGGCCGCGCGCGAGAAGCTGCGCTCTTCGGCAACAGCGAGAAACGTCTCGAGTTGATGCAGTTCCATAAAAGTCCTTGCTCCTTCGTCATAAGTAATTCTAATCGCTTCTCAAACAAGAATAACTTTGCGTTATATGCCCCGATGCGAGACACTAACAATAATCACCAGTGACCTTTCCTGGCGGGCACGCACATGACATCAAATCACGTAGTTTTTTTCGATACCACGCTGCGCGATGGCGAACAGTCGCCCGGCTGCAGCATGACCACGCAGGAAAAGCTCACCATGGCCCACGCCCTGGAGGATCTGGGAGTGGACATCATTGAGGCCGGCTTCGCGATGGCCTCGGAGGGCGACTTCGCGGCCATCGCCACCATCACGCAGGCCATCCGGAAGCCGCGCATTGCGTCACTAGCTCGTGCGAAGACCGAAGACATCGAGATGGCAGCTCGTGCGCTACAATTCGCCGACCGCGCGCGCATTCACGTCTTTCTGGCGTCAAGCGATCTGCATCTTGATTACAAGCTGAAGATTAGCCGCTCGGAGGCGCTGGAGCTGACCGGCGAATCGGTGCGCATGGCGCGATCGCTGGTGGACGATGTGGAGTTCTCGCCCGAGGACGCTACCCGCTCGGATCGCGACTTCCTGGTGGAGATGGTGCGCATAGCCGTTGAGGCCGGCGCAACCACAATCAATATGCCCGACACGGTGGGCTATAGCACGCCGGAGGAATATGGCTGCCTATTCGCCGAAGTGCGCGAGCGGATTTCGGTCATCGACGAGCAAGGCGTGATTCTCTCCGCACACTGCCACAACGACCTGGGATTGGCAGTGGCCAACTCACTGGCCGCCATCGCCAACGGCGCACGCCAGGTGGAGTGCACCATCAACGGCATCGGAGAACGCGCGGGCAATGCGGCTCTAGAGGAGATAGCCGCTGCGCTTTATGTTCGCGGCGACCGCTACAACGTGACCTCCGGCCTGAATTTGAACCAACTCTACCCTACCAGCCAAGTGCTCGGCCAGATCATCACGTTTCGTCCCTCGCCCAACAAGGCGGTGGTGGGCGACAACGCTTTTGCGCACGAGTCCGGCATTCACCAGCACGGCATGCTGGCCAATCCGTTGTGCTACGAGATCATGACACCGTCGCTGGTGGGCGTGGCCAAGACGCATCTGGTGCTGGGCAAACACTCAGGCCGCGCGGCACTGCGGAACCGGTTCGAGCAGATGGGCTTCGCCCTCACGCGCGATGAATTGCAGCATGTCTACTACCGGTTTGTGGCGCTGGCAGACCGCAAGAAGAATATCTATGACCAGGATTTGGTGGGTCTGCTGCCCGATCAGATTCGGGAGAAGCGCCACGAGGCGGTCTCCGAACTGGATTAGGAAACTGCTCAATGATTTAATCTTGAGTGATGGAGTGGGACGGTAGGCCGGGGCTTTTACCCTGGCATCCGAAGCGGAAATTGATTCGAATTTTGACCCTTGAGGGAAGTAATCGAATGATCTATGACTTAGATAGCCCTCAAGACAGCAAGGAAGATATCGCGGCAGCCAAAGAGGATGCCAGAAAACTCCTCCGTCAGCGGACGAAATGGGCCATCTATGCCACAGTAGCCTTCTTTCTCAGCTGCGTATCTGTGGTTCCTTTTTTGTATGGGTATCCACTCCACACCTATTGGGAATCATTTGGGAAATTCTTTTTGTTACTGTCGATGGGAATGCTCTTAGTTTTTGTGTTTTTTACCGGCACAGCCTTCAATGCCTGGTTTTTTGTTCGCGAAGTGGAGAAGATCGAAGAATGAAACTGAAGATTCTAGTTACAGCCGGCGACGGCATCGGTCCGGAAGTCACCAACGAAGCGGTCGCTGTGCTCAAAGAAATCGCAAGTCAGGGCGGTCACACGCTGGAGCTGGACGCAAAGCGCATCGGCGGCGTGGCGATTGTGCAGGACGGCACACCGCTGCCGGCTGAGACGCTTGCGGCTGCGCTCAATTCTGACGCTGTGCTGCTGGGCGCGGTGGGCGGCAACGAGTTCAATTCCCTTCCCCCGGACAAACGCCCCGAGGCCGGCCTGCTGCAAATTCGCTCGGCTCTGGGTGGCTTCGCCAATCTGCGTCCCGCCTTCGCATTTAAGGAACTGGGCGTCAACAGCCCGCTGCGTCCTGAAATCATCGATGGTGCGGATATTCTTTTTGTTCGCGAGTTGCTCGGCGGCCTTTACTTCGGTCAGCCGCGTGAATGGAATCGCGAGAAAGGCGAAGCCTGGAACACCATGCGCTACACACGCGACGAAGTTGTTCGCGTGGCTCGCGTAGCCTTCAAGTTGGCACAGAAACGTCGTAAGAAACTTACCAGCGTGGACAAGGCCAACGTGCTTGAAGTCTCGCAATTGTGGCGCGCTACGGTTATTGAAGTGGCCGCGGAGTTTCCCGATGTGACTCTGGAACATCAGTATGTCGACGCGATGTCCATGCACCTGATGAACCGGCCGCGCGACTTTGATGTGGTGCTGACGGAAAATCTTTTTGGCGATATTCTGAGCGATGAGTCGGCGGTGATTACGGGCTCGCTGGGCATGTTGCCCTCGGCCACCATCGGCGGCAAAGTAAATTTGTATGAGCCGGTTCACGGCTCTGCGCCCGACATTGCCGGCAAGGGATTGGCCAATCCGCTCGGCGCGATCCTGACCGGCGCATTGATTCTGCGCCATTCCGGTGGACTTGAAGCCGAGGCAATCGCCATTGAAACCGCGGTGCGCAAGGTCTTGGAGCAGGGCTTCCGTACGCCTGATCTGGCGCGCTCGAACTCGCAAGGCTTCACGGTGCTTTCGACCAAAGAGATGGGGGCGAAGGTGCGGGAAACCGTAAAGACGCTGCTGGTGAGCGCATAGACGAGCGCAAATACGGATCGTTTTCGATTGTGCTCAGGCGGATTTTCGAATGCGCTGCGTTTCGCTCAAGAAGAGTTTTTTGAAGGATCAACCTACAACAACGATTTGCAATTAGGATATCCAATGAGTTCCGAAGCAAAAACATTATTTGAAAAGGTCTGGGAGCAACATGTGGTAGCCGCACCCGAGGGCGAGCCCACGCTGCTCTACATCGACCTGCAATTGCTACATGAAGTCACCTCGCCGCAGGCATTCGAGGGGCTGCGACTGGCTGGCCGCAAGGTGCGCAGGCCCGATCGAAGTATCGCGACGGTCGACCACAACGTACCCACGACTATCGAAGGCCGCCTTCATATCGTCGATCAGATTGCCGCTACACAGATTGCCACGCTGCGCAAAAACTGTGCGGAGTTCGGCATCGAACTTTATGACGTCGATTCGCCTGAACAGGGTATCGTGCATGTGATCGGACCGGAGCTCGGCATTACCAAGCCAGGCATGACCATCGTTTGCGGCGACTCGCACACTTCGACTCACGGTGCGTTTGGGGCTTTAGCTTTTGGAATCGGCACCAGCGAAGTGGAGCATGTGCTCGCTACGCAGACGCTGCCGCAATCTAAGCCTAAGACTTTCCGTATTGCCGTCGAAGGCGAACTGGCTCACGGCGTCACGGCGAAGGACATCATCCTGGCCATCATCGGGCAGATAGGCACTGACGGCGCGACCGGCTGCGTGGTTGAATACGCGGGCTCGGCCATTCGCGCGCTCTCAATGGAAGGCCGGATGACGATCTGCAACATGAGCATCGAGGCAGGGGCGCGTGCGGGCATGATCGCTCCCGACGAAACTACTTTCGCTTATCTGAAAGGCCGCCGCTTCTCGCCGCAAGGTGCGGAGTGGGAGAAGGCCGTGGCCGAGTGGAGCAAGCTGCCCAGCGATCCCGGCGCAAAGTTTGACCGCGAGTTGATTATCGATGCGGCAACGCTCGTGCCGTATGTCAGCTGGGGAACAAGTCCTGGCATGGTTGCACCGATCACGGCAAATGTGCCAGACCCGGCTGCGGCCAGCTCCGAGCAGGAGCGCAAGGGATTGGAACGCGCCTTGGAATACATGGGCCTCAAGGCCGGCACCCCGCTTGCAGAGCTCGCCGTGGACCGCGTCTTCATTGGTTCTTGCACTAACTCACGCATCGAAGACCTGCGCGCCGCGGCTCGCATCGCTTCGGGCTACAAGGTCTCGATGCACGTGAGCGCGATGGTGGTTCCTGGCTCGCAGGCAGTGAAGGCGCAAGCCGAGTTAGAGGGCCTGGACCTCGTCTTTCGCGCGGCAGGCTTCGACTGGCGCGAGCCCGGCTGCTCGATGTGCCTGGGCATGAATCCCGACATTCTTGAGCCCGGCGAGCGTTGCGCCTCCACCAGCAACCGCAACTTCGAAGGCCGCCAGGGGCGCGGCGGGCGCACACACCTCGTTTCGCCGGAGATGGCCGCAGCCGCCGCCATTGCAGGGCATTTCGTTGATATTCGCAATTGGGAGGTCAAGGCCTAATGGAACCCTTTCGCACACTGACCGCACTGGCCGCGCCTCTGGATCGTGCTAATGTCGATACCGATCAGATCATTCCCAAGCAGTTTTTGAAGCGCATCGAGCGCACCGGCTACGGCGACTTTTTGTTCTTCGATTGGCGCCGTACGGCTGCGGGTGAACCTGACCCCAAATTTGTGCTAAACGACCCGCGTTACAAAGGTACTCAAATACTTATCGCCGGCAAGAACTTCGCTTGCGGATCGAGCCGGGAACATGCCGCATGGGCGCTTTCGGATTTTGGCTTTCGTGCGGTCATCGCGCCCACCTTTGCCGACATTTTTTTCTCGAATGCAGGCAAGAATGGCATTGTGTTGGTGAAGTTGAGCGAAGAGCAAGTAGCCGAGCTGCTCAACAACGCGAAGACCATTCCTGGTTATCGACTCACCGTCTCGCTTGAAAAACAGACTGTCACCGACGGCCAGGGCTTTGAGGCGACCTTCGAGGTAGACCCATTCCGCAAGTTCTGCCTGATCGAGGGACTGGACGACATTGGTCTCACGTTGCGCCATGAAGCGGCGCTCGACAGATTTGAAGCGAAGCACGACCAAGCCGGCTGGCTGAAAGCGAAGAACTAATGACTATCGAAGGCAAGCGACAAAGCATCCCGTTGACCGAAGGCCCCAGCCGCGCCGCGGCGCGCTCTTATCTGCGCGGCGTCGGCTATAGCAAAGAAGATCTGCACAAGCCCATTATCGGGATTGCAAATACATGGACGGAGATCGGCACCTGCAATGTGCATTTGCGCAAATTGGCCGAGGCTCTCAAGGAGGGCATTCGCGAGGCCGGCGGTACACCGATGGAGTTCAATACCATCACCATCTCCGACGGCATCACCATGGGCACGCAGGGCATGAAAGCCTCGCTGGTCTCGCGCGAAGTGATCGCCGACTCCATTGAGTTGATGTCTCGCGGCAACCTTTTCGACGGTCTGGTGGGCATCGGCGGCTGCGACAAAAATATGCCGGGCATTATTATGGCGCTTTGTCGGCTGAATATTCCGGGCATGATGCTTTACGGCGGGTCGATTGCACCGGGCAAACTGAACGGCCAGGACATCACGATTCAGAACGTCTTCGAGGGCATCGGCTCACATGCAGCGGGGCGGATCGACGATGCGGGCCTTGAGGCTCTAGAAGCCAATGCCTGTCCGGGCGCGGGCGCGTGCGGCGGCCAGTTTACCGCCAACACCATGGCCATGAGCGGCGAGATTCTGGGCATCTCTCCGATTCAACTTTCTGGCGTTCCCGCCACCGCTGAGAACAAGCTTGCAGCATGCCGTGAAGCTGGCGGTATTTTGATGGACGCCGTTCGAGCCAATCGCCGACCTTCGCAGATCATCACTCGCAAATCCCTTGAGAATGCGATCGCCAGCGTGGCTGCCAGCGGCGGTTCGACGAATGCCGTGCTTCACTTGTTGGCTATCGCGCGCGAGATGAACATTCCGCTGTCGATTGATGATTTTGATGCGATCAGCAAGCGCACGCCTTATATCTGCTCGCTAACTCCTGCGGGGAAGTTTGTGGCCTCCGACTATCAGGCTGCAGGCGGCTCGCGTCTGTTGGCCAAGCGGCTCATCGACGCTGGCCATGCTGACGGATCGCCGCTGACCATCAGCGGCAAGACGCTGGCTGAAGAGGCCGCGCTGGCCGAGGAGACTGCGGGCCAGCAGGTTATCGGCACCTTCGAGAAGCCCATCAAGCCCAACGGCGGCCTGGTGATTCTCAAAGGCAACCTGGCTCCTGAAGGCTGTGTGATGAAGATCGCCGCTGCCAACCGCTATGAGCATCGCGGACCAGCGCGCGTCTTCGACACGGAAGATGATTGCTTCGCCGCCGTGCAGACCGGAAAGATCAAGCCAAATGATGTGCTGGTCATTCGCTACGAAGGCCCCAAGGGTGGGCCCGGCATGCGCGAGATGCTGCAAGTGACGGCCGCCATCAGTTCAAACGCCGAATTAAGTGCGACTGTTGCTCTGCTCACGGACGGCCGTTTCAGTGGCGCGACGCGTGGGTTTACTGCGGGCCACGTGGCCCCAGAAGCGTTTGTTGGCGGACCCATTGCGGCGGTTCGCGAGGGCGACATCATCCACTTCGACATTCCCAATCGAAAACTTGACGTTGAAATCAGCGACGCGGAGATGGCATCGCGCCTGAAAGGATTTACGCCGCCGGCATTGCGCTGGCCTAGGGGTGTCTTCCGCAAATATGTGGATCGAGTTAGCTCGGCCTCAGAAGGCGCAACGACGTAAGAACACCTAACAGTTGATGACTAACAGTTAAGAACTTGTTCTAACTCTGACAAAGGAGTTTCACATGGGAAACGACGCCAACATTCAAGCATCGAATAACCCGCCCACCCGCCTGACGGGCGCAGAGATCGTCTGGGCCACGCTGGTAGGCGAGGGCGTCACTCAGGTCTTCGGCTATCCGGGCGGCGCCATCCTCCCCGTCTATGACGCGCTGCGCAAGTTTCCCATCCATCACACCCTGGTGCGGCACGAGCAGGGCGCGGCGCATATGGCCGACGGCTATGCGCGCGCATCGGGTGGAGTGGGTGTAGCGATTGCTACCAGCGGCCCCGGTGCAACAAATCTGGTGACCGGCATCGCCACCGCCATGCTGGATTCGATTCCCATCGTATGCATCACCGGCAATGTCTCGAGCAAGGTGTTAGGCACCGATGCGTTTCAGGAAGTGGATATCACCGGCATAACTCTGCCAGTTACCAAGCATAACTTCCTCATCAGCCGCGCCGAGGAGATTGCTCCAGCGCTCCGCTACGCCTTCCAGATCGCGCGATCCGGCCGGCCGGGTCCGGTGCTCGTCGATATCACCAAAGATGCGCAGCAAGGCACTGCGATCTTCGACTTTGAGGCTGCCAAGCCCCGTCCCCATCGGCCCCATCCGATGTTAAAGGTGGAAGAACACGGTCTGGCTCACGCTGCCGAGTTGATACGTAATGCTAAGCGGCCGGTGATTCTTGCTGGACACGGTGTTATCGAATCCGCCGCCGGAGAACAGGTGCGAACACTGGCCGAGCGTGCGCAAATTCCTGTGGCGCTCACGCTGCTTGGTCTTGGCGCATTCCCGGCCTCCCACCCGCTCAATCTGGGCATGATGGGCATGCATGGCGAAGCCTGTGCCAACCACGCCATCCAGGACGCCGATCTGCTGATCGCATGCGGAATGCGTTTTGATGATCGCGTCACCGGAACCCCCTCGACTTACGCAACCAAGGCGAAGAAGATTCACATCGATATCGACCCAGCCGAACTCAACAAGAACATCAAGGCCGATATAGCGCTGATCGGCGATTTGCGTGAGGTGCTTGAGGAACTGTTGCCGCGCATTGGCGGCCGCGACGGCACCGCATGGCTCAAAACGCTCGACGGCCTCAAGGGCGAAGCCGCCGAGCGCGACATCAAGAACTTGGCCGACATGGGCCACCTCTACGCTGCTCACGTCATTAACGACATCTGGCGCATCACCGGCGGCAACGCCATCGTGGTTACCGACGTGGGCCAGCACCAGATGTGGGAGGCGCAATACTACCACCACGAACGGCCACGCACGTTGATTACTTCGGGCGGCCTCGGGACCATGGGATTCGCGCTCCCGGCGGCCATCGGTGCGAAGTTTGCCTGCCCGGATAAAGAAGTGTGGGTAATCGCTGGCGACGGCGGCTTCCAGATGACCGCGGCTGAGCTCGCGACGATCGTTCAGGAAGGCATTAAGATCAACATCGCCATCATCAACAACGGTTACCTGGGCATGGTGCGCCAGTGGCAGGAGTTTTTCTACGAGCGCAACTACGAAGCCACGCCGCTGGTCAGCCCCGACTTCGTCAAGCTGGCCGATGCTCACGGCATCGCCGGCCTGACGGTCCGCACGCGCGCCGAATTGGCCTCCGCAGTCGAACAGGCTCGCTTGGCACCTGGAACGTTCTTGCTCAACTTCAAGGTGGAGAAGGAGGAGTCAGTTTACCCGATGGTCTCCGCCGGCTCCGCGCTGCACGAAATGATCCGCCGCCCCGACAAAGACCCGCTGATGGAAAATGCGGATGACTTATAGGCGAGTTAGTAAGTTCGGGAACCAATCGCTGCTTACTGCTCACTGAAAGCTAGAGGTTATTATGCTGCACACATTTGTTGCTTACGTGGAAGATCTGCCGGGCGTGTTGACACGCGTAGCCTCACTCTTCCGCCGCCTGAACATCAACATCAACTCGCTCACCGTGGGGCGCAGCGAGCGGGCAGGCCTGTCGCGGCTGACGCTGGTCTGCGAGTCTTCGTCCGAAGCCGGCCACCGCATCCGTGCCAGCCTTTTTAAACTGGAAAACGTGGTCGATGTGGACGACATCGCCCAGGCTCCGTCGGTGACGCGCGAACTGGCACTCATCAAGGTAGCCGCCACACCGCTCAACCGCTCGCGAATCTTCGAACTGGTCGAGGTCTTTCGAGCGCGCATCGTCGATCTGGCGCCAGAGTCGCTTACGATCGAGATGACGGGTGTAGAGAGCAAAATCGAAGGGCTGATCCAGGTGCTCAACGAAGACGAGGAGCGGGTGCTGGAGATCTGCCGCAGCGGCAAGATGACCATGCGCCGGGGCCATCACACCAGCGGCGTGCTGCGTGCCATGGGAGCTATCGAAGCCGATCAGTCCGAGGCCACTGGCGAGCCACTAGAAGCTCTTGAAGACGCCGCCGCTCTGCCGGAATAATCCCGCCTGAAATGCAGACGGCACTATTTGGTTCGAATCAACCCTAAACCTGCACGCAAAGGAAAATCGAAAAAACATGGCGAAGACTTATTACGATCACGATGCCGACCTATCGCTCATCCAGGGCAAGAAGGTAGCTATCATCGGCTACGGCTCCCAAGGGCATGCTCATGCTCTCAACCTCAAGGATTCAGGGGTCCAGGTAAAGGTGGGCTTGGCGGCTAACTCGAAGTCCATCGCCAAGGCGCAGAAGGCTGGCCTGGAAGTCGGAACGGTTGCAGATGTTACTAAGTGGGCCGACGTGATCATGGTCCTGGTTCCGGATCAGACCGCGGCCAAGTTATATGCCGAAGAGATTGGTCCGAATCTAACTGCGGGCAAGCTGCTCATGTTCGCGCACGGCTTCAACATTCATTACAAGACCATCGTTCCGGCGGCGGGCATCGACGTTGGCATGGCAGCGCCCAAG